>OFRG01000256.1_pt1 | contig 22572 bp, 25 predicted proteins | sample 1543071 | NCBI WGS metagenome assembly OFRG01 (sample SAMN07774222, study PRJEB24372) | wastewater metagenome | isolation source: WWTP Verbania (Effluent) | place: Italy: Verbania | collected 2015-12
CCTGCGGTGGTCGGAACGTGGTTGCGCATCGGGGCGGCCAAGATCAACGAATGGTTGGGCCAACGGTTTCTTGTACCGCTGACAGTGTGGTCAGATACGGTAGTGTGGGCAAACTGCGAACTTGCCTACATCGGCATGACGCGGCAGCGCGGCATTAACAGCGAAGCCCTGATGGCGGATTTCAGGGCACGCGAAGAGTCGGTGATGTCGTGGCTGAAGATGTCGAGAGACCATGAAATCACAGCCGATCAACGGCTTAGCGTACAGGATCAGCCGATCCAGGCCCTGCAGTATTATTCGCAGCCGGGACGCGGTTGGGATGTCGGAAGTGGGGGCTTAGCTGGCTGGGGTTGGAATGCACCGGGTGCGATCGGGCGGACGGGTGGGCGGGGGATTAGGTAGTTTATCGCGGACGTTGCTCGGTACCTCTAGGGTATGACATCACCAGAACTCCAGAGCGTCACCCCAATCTGCTTCCTCATCCTCAACATCGTAGCCATGCTGCTAAAGTTCTACAAAGAGAACAAACCGCCCAAGAAGACGAAGAAAAGAACTCGTCGTCAGTCGCCCACCCGGATCAACAGCTCCGTCTTCGTGCCCCGCGTCGAGCCTTTGCAACTGATGCTTCGCGAGACCTGAATCACATGTGCGACACCACCATACACAGTGCGAGTCTCGTCGCAGTCACTGCCTGACACCCAGCACACGGCGCCACGCGAAGCGGCATCACGCAGACACTGCGCGAGCCGTCGGTGTTCGTTCACGTCGAAGCCCTTGCTCGTGTAAGCTGAGTGCGTGCCCAGATACGGTGGGTCCGCGTAGACGATGTCGTCGGGTCCCGCTTGCTCGATCGTCGCGGCGAAGTCGCGAGCGGCTAACACAACGTTCCGTCGGCGAAGCAGCTCGGCAGCGTATTGTAGTCGATCAAAATTGAACTTAGCAACCTTTGTGCCAAAGGGCACGTTGTAGACGCCCGATTTGTTGACGCGGTAGAGGCCATTGAACCCGCAGGCTTGCAGAATGAGCAGCCGGCGAGCACATTGCAATCGGCGTGCCTGGTCGTAGGCCGGCTTCTGCTCAGCGAAGATCAGACGTTGCTCAGCCTCGGTAAGCTGTGCAAAATCGTGTAGTTCCTTCATCAATTCGGCAGGCTCATCGCGCAAAGTCTCAAACACCGACATGACGTCGGCGCTACCATCGGCCAGCACATACCGGGAAGCCAAGCCTCGCCGCATTGCCTCTAGTGCGACTGCGCCACCGCCGACGAAGGGTTCGATCCAGTGTGGTGCTTTGTGCGAGCCGACGCAAGGTGGCGCAAAGCGAAGGTCGCAGTTTCGGTGTATGTCAATATGCGACATCAACGCATCGACGATTCGGCCTTTGCCGCCAGCCCAGTGAAAGAGTCCGCTCATGGGAGAAATCCACAGATGACCACTGCGGCACCCTGCCGGGCAGCTTCTACAGGAAACGTGTCTTGCGGTGACTGCTTACAGTGACCTTCATCGTCGTACATGAGCGATGTGAGCAGCGCCTGCTTTGCCTCTTCAGCCGGATCTTCCGTCCATGTGTTGATGTATATGCGATTCAGCCCAAGAAAACGCTGGTCCTGCGTCGTAAAAAAGCTGAGCGGTTCTTGCCCTAGTTGATCCCAGATCACAACGATGGTTTGCATTCGTTCACCTCCAAGCCATCAGTTCGTCGCTGTTGGCCGTTCACCCTTGTAAAGCCAAACACCATCTGAGCGAAGCCGAGCGTAGTATAGGGTGCCGGTGCCCTTGAAGCGATACCGACCGTTTTGAAACTTGCTCATGTTTCTGAGCCTATCACGCCGATACAGAATGTCAAGCAAGAATTTTCAAAATTCCACCATCTCGACGCATGCGACGACAATTTGCCAGCTCTGCGGCCAAAAGCGACGGCTTGCCGCACGGCGTTTTGGCTTTCGACCTTGTGACGGGCGACCTCGACACGTTCAAAACGCGACTGCGCCCCGAAGGCGCACGCTTTCGCCCTGCAAAGCCGTGGCTGGATGCGCACGATAGCGATAGTTGCGGAAAGCAGATCGGCAAGATCGTAGACGTTGACCAGAGCACCGAACGTCTGCGCGTCAACGTCCTCTTCGACCTGGAAAGCGAAGACGCCCGCGAAGTGTACCGCAAGCACGTTGACGGCTTTCTCGACGGTTGCAGCGTGGGCTTCGACCCGATTGCCTTTCACGTCGAAGACGAAGATGGCCAGAAGGTGCTTGTCTACGACGAATACTGGGTGCTTGAAGGTTCATCGTGCCCCGTGCCGTCGAATCCGCAGGCTTTGCTTGTCCGCAGCGCCGGGGGCTCCGACTCCGCCCGCTTGAAGATGGAAGATGCACTGAGGGCCACAGCGCAAAACACTGCGCAAACTGCCGCACAAACAACCGTGCAAACCACCACGGAAAAAGCAAGCGAAAACCGCGCACACCATCTCAGCGCAGACGTACGAAACGTACCAAACGTATCAAATGGAAGCGTGCCAAGTGCGGCTTTCTCACAATTTACGGAGCCGATGAAGATGAAGCCTGAACACCGAAGCCATCACCGCTACATGGTCGGCGATTCGCTGCGCGCCGCTGAGGACCACATGCACGCGATGGGCATGCACACCAAGGCGGAGCACCGGGCCTATCACCGTGATGCCGCGGCGGGCTGCATGGAGCGCGCAATGCACATGGCGCGCATGATCAACGATTCGATTGCCGAAGGGCACGATGACGCCGCTGCCGATGCTGAGATGATCGGCTCGATGATGCGCGCCTGCCCCGTGGCGGATGACGCCGAGATGGCCAAGAAGTGGGAAGCCTGCCAGCGTGCCGCGCTGCCGCATGCCGCGCAGACGTTCCACAGCGCCGCGACGGTGCTGGGCTTCACCGCCCCCGAGGACATGATCGTCAGCTTCCGTGCCGCCGAGTCGGTTCAGGCGCAGTACCGCAAGGTATTGGCCGACCAGCGCGCGACGCAGAACAAGACCGTTGAAGCTGAGCGCGCCAAGCTCGTCGCCGATCTGGTGAGCAGCGCCGTGGGTCTGTCCCCCGCTCTGGAAGCCGAGATGTTGGGTATCGACCCGATGGACCGCGAAGCCGCCGTGCGTGAGAAGCGCAGTGTGAAGCGCAAGGGTCAGCCGTGGTCGGTTGAGCAGATTCGCCGCTACGCGATGAAGGTCGAAGGCGAAACGTCGGCGATTCAGACGCGCGTGGCTGCACCGCTGAAGAGCGGAAATGACCAGCCCGCCGCGCAGGGTCCACTCGCCCCAGCGGAGCCGGCGGTTAAGCCCCCGGTGATGACGCGCAGCGCCGTCGAAGAAGCGGTTCTGGAAGCCGCCAAGTACATGAACATCAAGCCGCAGTCTGTCGCTGTGGCGATGAAGCAGTAACGAGCCGAGAGGCTAGGAGCTAAGCACATGGCAGAACTCGTCCCCGTTTCGGCGGGAAACCTGCTCGGCGTACAGGTTATCAAAAGCGCCAAGATCGGTGCCGGCGTCAACATTGAGCAGGGCAAGATCTACGTCTTCGTCGCGGGCTACCTGAAGGTTCCCGCGGCGGCGAATGCCACAACCGGCAAGCGTCCCGTGCGGGCGCTGTCGAGCGCGGACAACACCAGCGGTGGCAACGGCGACCTGTCGGTCGATGTCGAGTACGGCTTCTGGGTTGACATGGCCAATGACGGCATGCACCCGATTACGCAAGCCGATGTCGGTGTGTCGCCCGGCTACCTGTCGAGCGCAACCACGGTTTCGACGGAGAGCGCCGACGGTCCTCCGATCGGTCAGGGCAGCGCCCCGGCGGTCATTTCCTTCAACGCCACCAACAGCGTGTACGGGCGTCCCGTTCGCGTGGAGATCAAGTAACCATGAGCCTCCAGACCATTTCCAACTTGACCCCCGCCGAACAGTTGATCGCGTTTAACACGCTGATCAAGGCGGGTTTGCAGGAAGCCTACGATCCGAAGGATTCGGATGAGCAGAGTTTCTATAGCTCGCTGTACTACAGCAAGATTGCCCGCTGCACGATGCCGTCGGATTTCGCGCGCAAGCTGCCCGAGATCTACACCCCCGAGGGCGGTCTGCTGTCGCCGCTTCTGGCGGGCAAACTGCCCAAGAAAGACATCGTAGCGCAGCTTATGCCGCTCGGCGCGATGGAAGCCCTGAGCTACGATGGTGGCGGCGCTTCCGAGTATCCGTTGTTGCGCGAGGCGCAGGACATCAACCTGGGTCCGTACGAACACAAGCTGGGTGTGTCCCGCTGGAATTTTGAAGCGGACATTTACGGCACGCTGAACGGCTTCGTTCGTATGCTGCGCCGCGCCGCTGAGAAGAATGCCGACATTCTGCTGTCGCAGCTTCTGAACAACGGCAACACCGCGGCTTGCTGGCACACCGCTATCACCGGCAAGAACTTTTTCGCGACGGCGATTCCGTGCGATCTGGCAAGCAACCTCGTCGGTGAAACGTTCGACAACTACTTCACCGGCACGCCGCTGACCGCTGCGAACATCCTGAAGCGCATCGGCTACGCCAAAACGATCAAGCTGGGTGATGGCATCCCCGGCGGCGTGAAGCTCGACACTCTGATTGTGCCGCCTGAGCTGGAATTCGACGCCGAAATCGCCACGGCGATGCAGATGATTGTCTACGGCGGAACGAACAGCGCCCCCGGTCAGCCGGCGAATACCGCCGCTGTCGGTGAGAACGTCGTCAAGCTGCTGAAGCACGTCAAGCAGGTCGTGTTCGCCGACATGCTGACCAGCCGTCAGGGCAACGGCACCGGAGCCGGTCCCGCCGCGACGTGGTACCTGATGGACTCGCGCCGCTTCAGCCTCGGTTATTCGCGCGCTCTGGGTCCGCAGTACGCATGGCAGATCAACCCCAACGACGCCATCGTGTTCGAGGAGAACAAGTACCGCGCCAAGGTCAACACCTGGGAAGGCGCTGGCTACTTGCTGCCGCAGTACATCTGCAAGTGCGTCGGCATCTAAGCTTGGCATCTAAGCCCGGCAAAGCTGGGCGAGTAGCGGTCCACAGCCGCTAACGGCTTCTTGACGGCGGGCGCAAGTCCGCCGTTGTCGTTTCTGGGCTGCTTTCTGGCTGCTACTTTCTACACTGTTTCCTCTTGCATCTCCGTTTCCGCTGTGGCATGCTTCACGCATGAGCAAAACCGCACCACCGCAGAGCCCACAGACCGCCCCCACCCAGACTGCTGACGCCGTCCCCCTGGAAACGATCGCCGAACTGCGCCAGCGCATTGACGAGCTGCAAGCCGCGCTTGGCCTCAAGCCCACCGACGAAGACCTGCGACGGTTGTACGAGCGTGTCAAGCGCATCGAAGAGGCGATGACGCTGCACGTCAATCGCGAGCGCCCGAAGCTGGTGTACTCGCAAGCGCCGGGTGTGCCGCAGACGTACGCGCCCGAGATGCGCAGCGACGGCATGCTACTGCTCAAGTACGCGCCGCGCAGCGGTGGACAGCGCAACGTGCAGGCGGGCGACTCGATTACGCTTCCAACGGGTGTGATCGTTCAAGCACCTCCTGGCCATCTCGTCGCAGTGGCGCAGCGTCGCAAGCACGGCGAGGGCTTCATCTTCCAAAATGTCGCCTACCTCGACAGCGCCAAGCACACCGAAATCGACATCCTGTGCAGCGTGCCGCCCAAGACAATCACGGCGCACACGTCGTCGCGTACGGAATCCTTCGTCCCCGGCGAAGTCATCGGCGCTGCTTGGCTGATCGCCGAAACCGCAATGCCCGACACTACCAAACCGTCGCACTAGACAGAGGACAGCACCGAATGAGCAAGAACCCGAAGACCACAAAGAAACCCACTGCGTCGAAGGCTGTGCGCTGCCTCGAGACACGCAAGGCACAGATCAAGAAAGCCGCGCAGCGTCGAGACGAAGCGAAACAGCAGATGCGGGAGCGCCTGTATGGCTTCTACTGCGCCGGCTTCGCCCGTGGCATACAACAGACCTCGACGGTGAGCGTCGTCACGCTGGCCAACGCGAAGACGCCCCAAGAGATGTGGGCTTTTGCCTTCGGCCTCGAAAGCGGCGACAAAGAGCGTAATTCGCTGCCCATGCTTACCCTAGCTGCGTTCATCGTCGAGGGCTGCGCGTACTTCACCAACAAGAGCTAGCCCCGCGACGCGCACGCTGCACACGCTGCAGCGCGCACGCTGCAATGCTGTAATTCCCGACGCTGAGGCACCATCTCAGCGTATGGCGTACCTCGAAAACCAGACTCCCGTTTCTGCCGCTGAAGCTCTGTACCTGTTCAAATATGCGATGACGCGGCGCACCGACGGGGTGACGAACTGGTCAATTCCGACATCGGCCAACGGCACCGTCTACGCGCAGAGCGGCGACGTGATCACCTCTGCTGCCAGCCTGACGACTTCCGGCGCGTGGTTCGTTGCCCGTGGTGTCGCCTATCTCGACACGGGCGTCTACTACACAACGGAACTCTGCATTCAGCACAACGGCGTCGGGGGCTTGCGCGTCAAAGTCAGCTTCCGTGACGGCTTCACGGGTGGCACGCCGTCGCCCACGCAGACGCCATCCGCAGCCGATGAGCAGTACATTCCAAACCTCGGAGGGGGAACCGACGCATCGCCGACATACGGAGCGTTCATCCCCGCCCCCGGCTACCGCATGCAGGGTTGGTTCTCTGAGGAAAACGAGACGCAGTTTGTGCTGTGGTATCCCGTGAGCGGTGGCGCGTGCGCCGCGCTTTGGATGATCGACCGTCCGCTGCCGAATCCGCAGGGCAGCGGCGGCAACCTACTAGACAAAGAGCGTATCACCTTCTACGCGCGCACCGGCTCGACGTGCGCCCTCGCTGCCGATGTCGCCCGTGACGACCGTGGGCCTATGTCGATGTTCGCGTACGACGAAGCGGTGCAGCTCTGGGGGCGATGCCCCGCGCAGATGGAATGGTGTTATGACTCTTCGGGTGTGCCGGTCAAGACGATGCCCGGCGGCTGCGCAGCGAGTACGATTTACAGCGAACCCGTGGTTCCCGAGTTTCCGCTAGTCTACCGTCGCCGCGCTGCGCTTGCCGGCACAACGCTTACCGGCGAAGTGGGCGACGCAAACACCGTAGACGACAAGGGCACTTCGATCTATTTCCGCTTCGCTGGGCAGCTTGCCGCAACGCCCACACTCCTCGACAGCGTTGACCCGTCAACCGGCTGCGTCACCACGGGTGCGACGCTCGCCCTGGGCGACCTCCTATTCCCGTGGTCCGGCACTGCGCTCGTGCTGTAGCGCGGCTTGATTGCGGGCGACGATGCGCGCTTGCATCGCTTTCCAGCCCTGTGGATCGTCTTCATCATTTTCGACGATGCAATCGCATAGCATCCGCCAGAAATCGGCTGGACCGGGCGTCAGCTCATGCGCCGCGGTGAAGGTTTCGCGATCTGCGAAGCAAGGCTCACAAAGTGAGCCCGTTGAGGCTTCGCCTGCATAGACACTGAAATGCGCCCAGTAGACTGTACCCGGCTCCATCCAAGCGCGACAACACGAGCATCGCTTCGCTTTGCGTGCTTTGTGCTTGGACTCCCGCCAAACATCACACGGTTCCAAATCAATCACGCACATGGTCAGCCTTTCGCGCTTGCACTTCCACCGACTTCTGAAGCTGCGCCTGCTTCGCGCAGAACTTGTGCGTCGGGTGTTCATGTCCGTCTTCAACGATCGTCGTATAGCTCGTTCCGCCGGCCCAAAGCTGCCGATCGCAAAGCCAACAGATAGCGACCTTGGCCCTCTCACGTTGCGGCTGTAGCTCCCGTTTCGGCTGTGTCGTTTGTTCCGCTCGCGATGGGCGCTGCCGTCGGCCATTCCGTTCGCGCTTGACGGGCTTCTCAGGCGCAGAGAGCACGATGCGCGCCACGTCGTCAAGCGTCATTCGCTCGTACGCTTTGCAGCGTGTCACCGTGCCGCCCGCAGCGATGAACTCTTCAACGGTTTGGCGGGTCATGGCTTGACCTCACTGGGCTTGTCCGTACTCCCGAATCCGCCGCTGCCGCGGGCGGTGTCATCGAAGTTTTCGACGCACTGAAGTGCGGCATGCGCCACAGGTGCGAAGACGATCTGGGCGATGCGGTCGCCGCGCTTGATCTCGACGGGTTCGCTTCCGAGGTTGATAAGCAGGACTTTGATCTCCCCCCGGTAGTCGCTGTCGATCGTGCCGGGGCTGTTCAGTACGGTCACACCGTGTTTCAACGCCAGTCCCGAGCGGGGGCGAATCTGCCCTTCGTACCCGGCAGGGATGGCCAAGGAAATGCCTGTGCTTAGGAGGACCCGCGCTTGCGAGTCGAGCCAGCACGGATGATGAAGAGGCACGCCATTTGGTAAAGCGTGCGCGTGCAAATCCATGCCGGCGGCGTGCTCGCTTTGGTACTGCGGCAAAATCGCGTCGGGATGCAGCTTTTTCACGGAAACGATGATGTGTGGTTGTCTGCTCATTCGCTTTGCTCCTTTAGCCTCACAGCTCAGAACCATTCCGGCGGTTGTCGCCGTGTTCAGCGTGCCGTAAATGTCCGGTTTGAACCGCTGGCAAGCCGCGTCGGCATCGTTCCAGCCGACGAAGGCGTAGGCGGCCAGTATCAAGAGAATTACGCGCATGTTGAGGGCTACTAATTGTCCAAAAAAGCACGGTCGCCCAACGGCATCACAGCACACCGCGGATACGTGTCGTTCTCACGGTGCATGAGTCCGCATGGGGAGTTCTGCATCTTGAAGAATGCTTTGCTCAAACCCGTGGCAATCCGCATGGCAGTTTGGCACCGCGCCAGCAGTTCAGCGTCATATTGATTTACGGCGGCATCAAATTGACTGTCGCGGGTCGGCATAACTCGGTCACAGTCGGGAAACTTCCCGTCGAGCGGTTTGAAAATTTGCCCAGCGCACTCGAATCTGCCATCGGAGCCTATAGTAATTTCGACCGTCGGCGCTTTGCTTTTGGAAATCAGCTTTGCGACATCCAACGGGATAATGAAGTCTGCCGGGGCAAACGCTGATTTTTCGGGCATCAAATCGTCAAATGCCAAAGACCCGTCGCTAGCTCTGACATGAACGTCACCGTCGTCGCGCACTAGAATTTGCACGCCAACCAAATAATAGCGCGTGTCTTTGGTTGCGGCCATGCCGCATGCTGCTTTGATAGATTGAGTTTTTACGGTAATCACTTTTAAATCTCCGGTTGGTTGGTTGGCTTGACTGGTCTGACACGCTGTCTTGTTCATGTCTCAAGTATCGGGGGGCTTGAAACAGAAAGTAAACAACTATTTCACAAGTCCGCGAAACTGCGGCGTTCTTAGGTGGAAGAGGCTTCCATAGCAGTAGCGGCGACAGCGACAACGGACGGCTCGGATACTGCGAGCGGTGGCGCTACTGCCGTTGCTTTCGATTTGCGGGGTTTCGCCGCTTTCTTTTCCGGCAGATCGTTCGGCACCGTCGGATCGCGTAGCCCTTCTTCGTTTGCCTGCGCCAGATGCTTGACCGCGATGTCAAAATACGACTGCTTCAGCTCGATGCCGATGAACTTGCGGCCAAAGCGCCGGCTGACGTAGCCCTCGCTGCCGATGCCTGCGAAAGGCGATAGCACGGTTTCGCCGGGGTTGGACCATAGGCGGATGCACCGCTCAATCGTCTCAAGCTGAAGTGGGCAGATGTGCTTTTCATCCTCTTCGTCGCGCGCTGCGCGGTATTTCAGGACGTCGGATTCTTTGATGCCGTACCAGATTGGATGCGCGAACAGGATCCACTCCTCGTTGGTCACGTCCGTTTTCACAGGCACGGTATTTTCACCCGGATGCCGAAACAGCAAAATGTAGTCGGCCATCGCCGGACGCAGCCACGAACTGTCCTTTTCCTTCTGCACGAACATAAGCTGCTTGCTGCGCGTCCGGATAGCTTGGGCTTGCGGATTCTTGTCGATGCAGATTTCACCGTCGTATATCCAGCCGGCAGCAACGTACGCCCGAATCAGATCGCCGCGGAAATCACGCCAGCCGATGACACCATGCGTCGCTTTCGTCGTCGAAAGCTGCGCGCAGTGCACACCCATGCGGCGTCCCGGCATCGTGACGCGGAGCATTTCCGGCGCGATGAAGGCGAAGTGCTCAAAGAACTGATTGTAGTCTTTGGAGTTGCCCAAATCGCGACGAGACGCACTATAGGTGTATAGCGACGCGAATGGCGGCGAGTACACCGAAAAACCGATGCTCCCGTCAGGGATCTCTTTGAGCCGGGTGCATGCGTCGCCTAGCATGAGCCGCCAGCCCTCTCCCTGTACGTCGTGCTCTTCATACACGTCTTCACGATCGCCGCGCACTTCACACGTCTGCTCAACCCGCAATGCTTCCACGATATTTTCGGCCATTTCTGTCGCTTCCTTTTCTTTTCGCTTCACGTTTTCAGCGATTGCCTGTTCCGCGTCCGACACGACGATGCTCACGTTTACCGCATTCGTCTGTCCAAAGCGCCAACAACGGCGAATCGCCTGATAATATTGCTCGTAACTGTCGCCTAGACCCAGAAACACGACTTGGCTGCAATGCTGCCAGTTCATGCCAAAGCCGAAAATCGACGGCTTGCTGATCAGCACCTTGACCTGCCCCGTACGCCATGCTGCCTCACGCTCGATGCGTTTCTCTTCACTGTCGCTTCCCTCGATAAGAACACAGCTCTCACCCAAAAGCGCCGCCAGCTCGCGGCCTTCATCGTTCAAGCCACACCAGACCAGATGCTGTCGATCGTCAGCTTGAACCATGTCCGCGACAGCGCGAACCCGCTCGCCAAGCGTCGCGCGGCGAACAGCAGACCGTTTGACGATACCGCCGATATCGTGCGCGGTTTCCGTCTTGACGATGCAGTCGCTTACCGCGAGTTCAGGCAGAATCCAGCCAGCATCGTCAAAGCCAAGGTCGCTAGGCCGACGCAGAAACACCGACCATCGCGTCATCCATCGCCAGAAAGCTTCGTGCGCATGACCCTTGAGCCGCCACGTCAGATCATCGGATTCGTGGACAAAGAAGGTCGCCAGCATTTCCGGGCGCGACATGACGCCCAAAAACTCTGCATGGTTGCAAAGCTCCGACACGTCATTAGGCGCGGGCGTCGCTGTGCAGCACAGTCGATAGGGGATGAACTTTGACAGCTCGATCAGCTTGGTTCGGGTCTTACCGTCAAGCGACTTTAGAATGCTCGACTCATCCAGCACAATCGCCGCGTACTTGCCCGCGCGAATTGCCTCTTCAAACAGGTGGATACGCTCATAGTTCGCGATTTGAATCGTGTCATCTGTGGGCAGTGCAACGCGAACCACACCAACGCCCAGTTTGGCCGCTTCGTTGATGGTCTGTTGACCGACGGCCAACGGCGCGAGAATGAGCACAGGTTTCCCCGTGTTCTTGGCCATCACGCGCGCCCATTCGATCTGCATGAAACTCTTGCCCATGCCGCAGTCTGCAAAAATTGCGGCGCGGCCCTTTTTCGCTGCCCACTTCACTACAGCCTGCTGAAAGGGAAACAGCATCGGATGCACGTCGTCGGTGTCAAAGCCGACATTTTCGATCTTGTACGCTTTTTTCGTTAGAAACTCTTCGTATTCATTGAACATGATGTCTCCTCTGTGCAGCCAGTTTACAGAAGCGATACAGGAAGTCAAGCATCCAAGCGCAGCACCCACGCCCGCACCTTGCGGCCAGCGACGGCTGCGGCGCATGCGCGATGATGACCATCGAGGATGCGAAGTTGGCCCAACACGGCGACGACCTTGACCGGCGGCAGCTCGACGCTTGGCACCTTGGCCAGCCGTATAACGTGGTCCTCTTCAACGTCATCCTGCGTCGGCACAAGCCCCTGCGGGTCGATCTCGATGATCGGCGTGTCGGACTTGTCCGATGTATCGAAGTCATCGACCGCCAGCGCGTAGTCATCAAAGCACACGCCCGAAAGCACCGAGCGCACTTTCGGCGCAGTGAGATAGTGCGTAACTGAGACGGAGGAAAACATAGCAGAAGTTTATACAAACGATACACTTTGTCAAGTAGCTTTTTGCTGTGCGGCGTGCTAGGGTGTCTGCGATGCGAGAGCCCCACCTTGCTGTGCTTCTGGTGTGCTACGCTTTTGCCTCCTTTTGCTACTCGGCGCTGTGCGGCCATCTGGGCCGAAGCGCGCACCCTCTTGGCGCCTATCAGGTCTACGCCGTCGCCTGTGGCGTCTGGTTTGCCGTCGGCTGCGCGGTGTTTCGCCCGCAGCGGCTTTGGCCACCGACGAAGAAAGAGAGCCTGTCAGCGGTTGCGAGTGTGACGATTCTCACGTCCGAGACGCTGGCGCTACTCATGCCGTCGAGTCTGCTCACGGTCATCGCGGGAAAGGCGGGCTGCCTTTTGTTGCCCGATAAAACCGACAAGAGACCGCTTTGGCAACGCTGGGGGCTGGCGGGCCTGACGATTCTTGCAGTCGTGCTAGCGAGCCTTGGAAAGCCCCTGCGCGTGATGCTGTTACCGCTCTGCCTCGCCACGCTGTACACCGCGGGGCACGCCTTGAACCTGCACGCGGTCAAGATGGCCAAGGGTGGGGCGCACAGTGAAAAGACAGGCTTCATCGCGGCGAAGCAAGTCCTCGTCGTCCTCCTCACCCTGGCCCTCTCTTCGGGCTTCTCACACTTTCAACCGTCCGCGCCGATGACTGATTGGCGGCTGTGGGTGCTGGGGCTCGCCTCCCTGTGCGCCGGTTTGCTGGGAACGCGCATCATCCTGCATCGCACGCGACAGGGTGTCGTATTCCCCGCCTACCGCGCGACGAGTCTTCTGTGCGCCCTGGGGGCGGGTGCAGCACGCGGCGAAAAGGTCTCGCTCGCCGCCGTTGGGCTTGCCCTCTTCGTCATCTGCGCCGCCTGCTTTGACCTACGACAAGCCGCTGTCGCGGTACACCACGTCGTATACCGCACTGTGCAGCGTGCCGCCGTGCGCGGCTGCTTCGCCCTCGCCCTCTGGGTGTCGAGTGGCCGAATCCCGCCTTACTTTCGTACGCTTTCGCTTACTCACCGACGGCGCTTTGCCGCTGAAAGGCATTTCAATGAGCCGCCAGCTCAACCTTCCCCACGTTCACACCGACCAGAAACCCTGTACCGTCTGTGAGCCGCTGTCGCCGTTTCCGAGCGGCGAGCCCGCCCCTATCTGGCTTCAAACCTTCGAGGGCAAGCAGCTTCGCGTTCCTGAGTTCAACAGCGACGCGATCAGCTTGCGCGAGACTGCAACGGTCCTCAGTCGCATCTGCCGTTTCGGTGGCCGCACGCGCGTTTTCTACTCCGTCGCAGAGCACAGCATTCGCGTCGCTGAGTGTGTCGCGATACTCGGGGGTACGCCGCTTGAACAGTTCTACGCGCTTAACCATGAGGGCGACGAGGCGCTACTAGGCTTCGATCCGCCGTCGCCGCTTCTCAAGCTGTTACTCGACCTGCGCGACTTAAAGCGCAAGGCGCACGAAGCGTATATGAAGCGTTACGGTTTGCCCGTAGAGATTCCGGCGATCGTCAAGCGCGCAGACCTGATTCTGTTGGCGACCGAAAAGCGCGACCTGATGGAGCCCTCGCCAGCGGAGTGGACGTGCGGCGAGGAGCCATTGGCGGAGCACATCGGGGTGCGCTTTATCGAGCCTGTCGACTTCATCTGGGAGTGGCGTCGTCTCGCCTCAGCCGCCGGCTACACGGGGCAGGAATGAGCGAAGCTGCGCTCATCGTCTGCGCTTTGACCTTGCTTTCTTGCGCGTAGTAGGCTAGGCTGCGTGTCCCATCAACGGAGTTATTAAGATGTCGCATGCGCCCTCGTTGGCCTCGGTGTTTGCTGAGGCTGCCAAATATTTCCCTTCACCGCTACAACAGTTTCAGTTCTTCGATAAGACAAGCCGCTTCGACTACGAAAAAGGCCGGCGCGAGACTTGGCCTGAGACGGTAGACCGTGCTGTCGAATACCTGTGTGAACTCGCGCCGCCGATGACTGGCTGGCTTTGCAGCGAAGGGCGCGAGATGATTTTGACTATGCAGGCGCTTCCGTCAATGCGTCTTCTGGCGATGGCTGGGCCTGCGGCACGTCGGCAAAATCTGTCAATCTACAACTGTGCGTATCTACCCGTTGATGATGTTGAAGCATTCCCTGAGATGCTGATCATTTCAATGTCGGGCTGCGGCGTGGGCTTCTCCGTCGAGCGCCGCAACATAGACGAGCTGCCCCCTGTCGCGGTGCAAGCCCAAGAGCATCCATGCGTCCACATCGTGGAAGACAGTACAGAGGGCTGGGCAGGGGCACTGCGCGTAGGCATTCGCGCGTGGTGGCTTGACGGGTACGAAGTGACGTTTGACACGTCGCACGTCCGTCCCGCGGGTGCTGTGCTCTTCACAAAGGGTGGGCGCGCGTCCGGGCCTGAACCGTTGCTTCGGATGCTTGATACATTCAAGCGGATTCTCCTCGCACGACAAGGGCAGCACTTGCGCAGCATCGACGTGCATGACCTGGCTTGTGCTGTGGGCGATGCGGCTGTTTCGGGCGGCATGCGGCGTACGGCAATGATTTCACTATACTCTCAGGGCGATGTGTTGATGCGCGCGGCGAAGACGGGGGACTATCCGTCAATCCGCTGGAATGCGAACAACAGCGAAGTGTGGCGTCGCGACCCGACCGACGCCGAGATCGAGGCGCAGATGGCGGCAATGTTTGCCGGCCAGAACGGAGAGCCGGGGATTTTCAGCGGCGCAGCGGCTGCGCGCACGATGCCAGCACGTCGCCGCGAGCTATGGCAGACCGATCTAGGCGTCAGTATCGAGGAGAATATAGGTACAAACCCTTGCGGGGAAATAACCCTTAGAAATCAAGGACTTTGCAACCTCTCGATCGCTGTTGCTCGCTCAGATGACACCTTCGACACCCTCTGCCGCAAGGTCGTCGCTGCAACGATCTTCGGCACGATTCAGGCGACGGCGACACACTTCCCCGGGCTACGCCCCGACTGGAAACGCAACGCGGAGTCGGAATGTCTGCTGGGTGTGGACATCACGGGACAGATGGACTGCCCTCTGTTGACTGGGCCGAGTGCTGCTGAGATTTTTGACCAGCTTCGCCAGATCTCGCTCGACGTCAACGCAGACACGGCGGCGCAGCTCGGCATCAACCCTGCCGCGTCTATCACGACGGTCAAGCCTGCCGGCAACAGTGCCGCGCTTTTAAACTGCGGCAGCGGTGTTCACGGCAGGCATTCGCGCTTCTACGTTCGCAATGCCCGCGTCAGCGCGCATTCGCCAGTCTATAAGGTGCTGCGCGATGCGGGGGCGCCGCTGAGCCCAGAGAATGGACAGACCGCAGAGAACGCAACGACCTGGGTTTGCGCGTTCCCTGTTGCTTCGCCTTCGGGCGCTGTGGTCAAGGGCGACCTTTCAGCGGATGATCAGCTCGCGCACTGGCTGCTGAACAAGCGCCACTGGACTGAGCACAACCCTAGCTGTACTATCACCTACCGTCCCGAGGAGCGGGCCGAGATTGTCGAGTGGGTCAAAGCCCACCGCGAAGAGATCGGCGGGCTGAGCTTCCTGCCTGCCTTCGACGCGGCCTACGAGCAAATGCCGTATGTCGAGATTGATGAAGCTGAATATCAGCGACGGGCGGCAGCTTTTCCAGCGATCGACTGGTCGCGCATCGCCTTGTACGAACAGACGGACACGACGACATCAGCACAGGAACTTGTCTGCACCGGCGACCGTTGCGAATTGAAATAGCTTGACTTTCCGTTTGCAAGCGTGCAAAGTGAAATCACTGAGGAGGTTCCACCGATGCACGCCACCCCGACACAAGCTGTTCCGTTGCACACTTCGTGCGCACTCACCGAGGACGAAATCGACGCCGCGATCCGCCGCGCTGATCTACACAACCTATTCGGCATGAAAGCTCGTCACCCGGCACGCCCGAAGCCGCCGCTTCGGCCCAGCGGCGATTTCTACACCCTTGTCGCCGTCGGCTTTCTTCTGGCTGCGACCTACGCAACGATCTGGCGCTGCACCGCCACCTACGCGACGATCGCCTGCGACCCAAGAATCGAGGTGTGCAAATGAGAGGACTTGACAAATGAGCAGCGTACCGTTTGAACCCGAAGCGCCGCCACAGCGTGCGCTGTACATGCACGAGGTCTACAGCCGTGCGCGGCTGGCGTCCACCGACGAAGCGGTGTGTCGGTATTGCGAGGGCATGGCGCTTCTGTCTGCGCCGTGTAACGGCCCCTCCCCGCTGCCCATACACCAGCTCTTCGCCCGCATCGGCGACAAGGGCAGCCCAGCGCAACGCCTACACGAAGGCGTTGCTCTCGCGGCGATGAAGGTCGAGCATCCTGAGTCTTTGTTGTATGGCATCGATATCGGCTTCGGCGAAACGGGCTTTCGACCTGTGAATCCGCAGCCCGTTACGCTTGAACACGCGATCGTGTGGTCCAACATCGTGGGGTACCTCGTACAGGGTGTGCGTCTACAGGCGCAGCAGTTCGCCTACGAGCTGCACGTTCTGCTTTTGGAGCTGCGACGGTTGGCAAGCGAAACATGAAAGAATACGAAACCCTTGTTGCATCCGCCACACCTTTGGCCCCAGACGTGTTTTGGCGTGCAATAGAAAGCGAGACGCAGAAGCTGCGTTTGCCTGTGGCACAACGCGCAAGGCTAAATCCTACTGTCGTATCTTGTACTTTGTCGCGTAACAGGAACCTGTATGCTGGCATTGACTACGGCAATCGCTCGGATGCAGGCGTGCTTGTTGTGTTTCTGGCCGAAGAAAGTAGCACAGGTCGCATCTACAAGCTCTTGGACATACGTAGGTGAGTCGCGCCTATCAAGCACGGTTTGTCGATGAGCTGCTTCCCGGCGCGTGGCGAGCGGGGCACAAAAGTGTACTGCTTGCGCTTCCGGTCGGGGCCGGAAAAACGAAATGCAGCCGTCTAGTTACACAACGATTACTTGCTCTCTCTGGGTGGGATGTCGCCGTAGTTGATCATCGAAAAGAGCTGACGGAGCAGTTTAGCGCAGAATTTGCCGATCTGTCGCCTAGGGTGTTCTGGGCGGGCAAGCCATCGCCTATCCCCTCACCGCTGCGCATAGGTGGACGTGACACACTGATACGGCGTGAGTGGGTGCCGCTGCATGACAAGCTGTTTCTCGTGATCGATGAAGCCCACCACGTCGCACAGCAGAATACATATGGGAAACTTCTACAACGGTTTCGTACACTGTATCGCGTTGTGTACGTGCTGGGCCTCACTGCGACACCGTACCGGCTCGACGGCAAGCCGCTAGGCAAGGTCTTTGACACGCTGATTGAACCGACGAAGCCGGGCGACCTTATCGACGCGGGCGTGCTCATGGAGCCCGTCATTCTGCGACGGGATGCGCCTGACCTCGACGGACTGCATAAGCAGGGGGGCGACTTCATCGGCACCGAGCTTGAAATGCGCAGTCGGAGGCTCGTGGGAAACGTCGTCGAGGAGCTGAAAAACTGGTCAGACGGCTATCCGGCAGTGCTGCGCGCGGTGTCGATTGCGCACAGTAAAACGCTCTGTGAACGCTTGACAGCCGCGGGCTTTCGTGCTGCGCATATGGATGGCGGAACACCAGCGACGGAGCGCGACGAACTCTTTGCGCGGCTTGCGATCGGCGGACAACGCGGTGCGGCTAGCGGAATCGACGTGCTTTGTCAAGTCGATATTGCTTCGGAGGGCTGGAATCCTCCGAGTGATTATGAGCGCGTGCTCAGATTGCCCCACCTTTGGCCATCTTCAGACAACCCGCCTCCATATGTACCGCTGTGCGTGCTGTCAGACTGTCGCCCCACCCTCAGCCGCAGCGGCTACCGGCAGTTTGAAGGACGCGGCAGTCGCCCCACGAGTGACACGATACAGACAAGCCGTGGGCCGGTGGCGGCGCTTCCAAAGCCCTGGTTTCGGCTCATCAGCCACAGCGAAAACTGGCGACGCTTCGGCTTCCTGCGCGACCACTACGGCTTTTCACTCGAAACGGGTGAGGTGGCCGGCGAGGCGCGACAGCCGAGAGACAAGAGCGGCCTACTCAACTGCCGCTACTGTCCGAAATGCCTCAGCGTGTGGCCAAATACCGTCGCTGCATGCTCTTGTGGCGCTGCACTTGTCGAGCCGAAAGCCGCACCCGAGGAAACAAGGGAGAAGCTTGTACCCGTTGGAGCGACACAGGGCGCAACGGATGGCCAAAGGGTGGGCTATCTCGTCGGGCTGTGGCTGTCGCACTTCAAAAAGAACGCAGCTCGCGCAGCGACGGGGCAGCCGCCGATAAGTGAGGCGCAGATCCGCGCCATCTACCACAGCTACAGTGGTCGCTGGCCCACGACCGCCGACATGCAAGCCGCAAAAGCCGCGGCACTTTCAACTAAGAACGCAGCAAAGCCAAGCACTTAGAACTCTGGCGCGAAGCCCAACGACAAGCGGCATCCTCGCCACGGACGACAGAAGCGATCTATCAAGAGTTGCGAGCGCGACAGACAAGCTTCGATGGCGAAACGTGGCCCACCAGGTCGTTGACGCACAGGCGGATGGACTTAGCGGCGGCGCGGCTTTCGCCGTTCTGCTCAGTCGAGCCATGAATCAAAATTGTTGAGGAGCTTTCAATGTCTACACGATCTGAACCTACACAGGCGGCTACGCTGTCCGAGCTGCTAGCCTCCCCCTCTCCCGAGTCGTGGGCGGCGATTGTTGAGATGGGGAAGTTTGTACGTAAAGGCTTGAAACAACCAGACGAAAGCCACGGATGGATCATTTTCACCGTCGCAGTCATACATGCCGTCAAGTCCTGGCCTCCAGAAATCGAACGGCTGTGTCCGCCGGGATGGCCAAGGGAGTTCCGTGAAACCGTCGAACACCGCGTTCTGGAGACGGACACCTATGGGCACTACGTTGCAAAAATCTGCGGCGATCCGGCGCTGCGGCTGTCCGACGGCTCACAAGCCGTTTGGCTGGAACGCCGCTTCACCGGCGGCATCGTGCCTGTCAGCATCGTGCAACAGGCGACGCGGCTGATTTCGGCGATGCTGCAAAACATCGACGACCAGCGACGTATCGTCACCAGTCAAGAACACGTCCAAAAGATTCGCAACCTCCTGGCCAACGGCGTGCGCAACGTCGGCAAAGTTGGCTGTGCAGACCTGACGGGCGGGGTCGTTATCGAATCGGCTATTGGGGCTGCGCGCATTCTAGGCTGCACTCCTATCCGCCACGAATACCGGCTTGAGGTCGAAATCAAAGTCGGCAAACAGCCGCAAGACCCGGCGCAGGTGTTGCGTATGAATCACGTCCGCAGCCGCGGAGGCTGCTACGTGCTGGCCCACAGCGTCGATGAAGCCGTAGCTGGCATCGTCCAATTTCGCGACAGCAAAAGCTAGCCCACTGCCCGCCACTCACCCGCCGCTTCCGTCTGCGTCCTCTTCCGCTTTCGCCTTCTCTCACATCGCACGCCGATTTGGCTAAGTCCGCGATTCGTTCTATTGAATTTGGCGAAATAGCTTCATGCCTGGCATCGCTGCGCGGTCTCCGTCGCTGTCACTCGGAGGCGATTTTCAGGCCCGAAACTACAAATTCTACACCTACGGTAGCGGATGGCCAGGAGGTGGAAATTTTGCTGCGTCACCGACGGAGACGGCATTAAATACCGACACTTCCGTACAGTCAGAATCGGCACAAAATATTGGGAATTTATGTCACATCAGAAATGTGTCAACCGAATCGGATACGATAGTGAACACCATTAGGTTTTTCGGCGGTCGGTCTAAAGGTGCGATACGCAGCCAGTAGCGCAAAATTTACTTTCTTTTACTTAGGAAACTACAGAGGCTACATGCACGGAAATGTGAATAAGGTCGCAGAAACTTGCTTAGTAAACATCGCACTTTGCCCACACTCAGATGCACCGGATGCATGCAACTTGCATGGCCGATTGCCTGCCAAATTCCGGTTGTAGAACAAGGGTTTACTGCAACCCGGTGCAACCCGGTGCAACTTTCCAACACTACGTGAGAAGGGTTGAAAACTAGTCACGTAAAAATATAGGGAGTAAGGCGCGCGTGCGCCTGCGCGCCTGCGTGCGCCCGAGCGCGTACGCGCGTACGGAGGCCCGACGGGCGAAGGCGCACTAAATAAGCTAAATTCACCATCTCAGCCCATGAGTGGAACACTGACACCGACGGCAATCCCGTTCTCCCTTTCGGGCTCTGCGGGGGGAACCGGCACGCTGTACCGAGCGACGAGTAGCCTGGACGGAAGCTATGCGACCGTGCAAGAGCTGTTTGACTACAGCCTGACGGAGAACGTACAGCACGACTTCCGCATGGTGAACCTGCCGATCCAGCTTCGACGGGCGAGCCGCGATGCCGACACGATGATTTGCCACCGCTTCCACACACCCTTGGCCCTCTATTCCGAGGCGTGGGTGGGCTGGATCTGCGACATCGCGGCGCTATACGCCATGGAGCGCCGGGGCTTTAAGCCTCAAGAGGGCGGGGGGCAGGGCGCGGATGAGATGCGCTTTCTGCGCCGGGCGAAAGCCGCACGCGACGCAATCAAAGCCGCCCAGGACTACCTAATCACACCCGACCGCCGCTTGCTTTTGGCCGAATCGCCGCAACCCGCAACGCCCGTTTCCGCTCCAAACCGTGGATGGGTGCGCTAGTGCGTACGCGAAGCGCAAGCTTGTGCAGCACGCGAAGCGAAAGCTTGAACGGCATGACTAGCCCACATTCGTTTAAAGGCCCCCAGGAGGTCCAAGAAGGCCCCTTGAGCGCGCGCCGAGTACCCGAGGTGCCACCCCATGTCTAGCACGGCTTTTTCGGCCTCCCAGGCGCTTGAGGAGTACATCGGGACGGACCTGCCGCACATTGAGCGCATCATGGCGGCGCTGAGTAAGATATGTCCGCCGCTGGTGTATCCGTATGTGGGCAGTTTCGACGATCCACGCTTGCCTTTTCAAGCGGGCGAGTGGACGCTCGGCAGCACGACAGCGCCCGACGGCGGCAAGCAAGCCGAGCTGACAGATGCGGCGACGCATGGGCATTACTACATCGGCGACCAGTGGCCCAGCACGGACATGGCACCCCAGGCGATTCTGTGGGTGCCGCCCCGTTTCCCCGATGCGCGCTACGTCGGCAGCCCCGACCGCATGGGCAACGGGCGGTACACCAGCGAGGCCGACGAAGACGTGCTGTATCCCGACCAGCCGACGGTGCTCACGTCGGAATCGCCGCAGAGTAGGGGCGTGTTCAGCTATCGGCGCATCGGCGCAGTGATTTCGCCGTGGACGGTGCAAATCTGGGGCAATAGCTGGCGAGATACGAAGCTTCTGGCGATGTGGCTTGCCAGCGCCGCGCACGATGTCGAGCGCAGCCAAGCGGAGCGCACCGGGGCGACGTTCACCGCGACCCGTGGCGGCTGGTATCCCGACAAGCCCGGCGACCGTGGCGTAGTGTGGGCAATGACGATAGAAATCAGTGAACCAATTGTGCGTTCCGACTTCACTTTGGCCATCCCGATACGTCAAACCGGAACGAAGACCTTCGACATCAACACCCGCTTCACCCCCGGCGACGGCCAAAACCCGGACGACTAGGACTGGCTACCACGGTTCACCATCTCCGACCATGGAAAAACTCGTCCCGACCTTGATCGATTCGGCGTATAAGGCGCCGCTGCTGTTCATTGCGCTTGCGCTTCTGCTGATTTTGGGCTACGCGCTGTGGTGGGTGACGCACAAGCTGTGGCCGCAGCACCTGGAAGAGCAGCAGAAGACGCGCGACCACATGACGGCGATGATGACGACGCGAGGCAAAGAAGCCGCGGAAGATGCCGAGCGCGACCGGGAGTTGCACAAAGCACAGAACGAAGTCATTGTCAATCGCGTCGAGAACAAGATCGCGGGCGTCTCGGGTCAAGTCGCCGATGTCCATGGGCGGGTTGTCGGCATCGACGATGCGCTGCGCCGTATCGCGTTGAAGGTCGGTGTTGCCTCCCTCCTTGGCCTTCTGGCGATGTCCGCGCTGCTGAATGCCCGTCGTGTCATTGTCGCCGAGACGTGCAATCCGCCATGCAAGCGTGGCGAGCATTGCGTGTCGGGCAACAAGTGCGAGCCCGACAAAAGCGCGCCCGCGGTCAGGAAAGTGTCTGTCGAGCCCAATTCCGTCTACGTCGCCATTCCGCACGCAGCGACCGCCTGCTCACCACGCTTTGAAACCTGCACGCAGCCCGCGCTGTAGCATGCTACACTGCCTGCAAGCGGTGATGTGACCGTGATATACGACGGCGATCGGTTCGCTTACTCACGGCGTAACCTCGCCGACTGCGCCGCCGTAGCCCGGTGGCATGAGCAGATAAGCGGGTAGCGTCGGATTGCGGGCGTAGAAGTCGGGCAGGTCACACCGTCAATGGTACAAGAAACCGTTGGCCCAACCATTCGTTGATCTTGGCCGCCCCGATGCGCAACCACGTTCCGACCACCGCAGG
>OFRG01000257.1_pt1 | contig 22556 bp, 29 predicted proteins | sample 1543071 | NCBI WGS metagenome assembly OFRG01 (sample SAMN07774222, study PRJEB24372) | wastewater metagenome | isolation source: WWTP Verbania (Effluent) | place: Italy: Verbania | collected 2015-12
TTACGTGTGTGGGTGGCTGGCGGTGGCTGTTCAGGATTATCATATGGCATGGCTTTGGATAATTCCAAGGAAGATGACGATTTGATAACTGAAGACAGATGCATTACAATTGTGGTAGACAATCTATCAGCCCAATATTTGGGCGGCTCTACAATTGAGTATAAAGATGACATGCTGGGCGGTGGGTTTCAAGTAAATAATCCAAACGCAAAACAAAGCTGTGGTTGTCGTTCAAGTTTTACACCAAACGAAGAACATCAACCAAGCGAAGAGCAAAGTTGTCAGGGTTGTAGATGCAACTAAATCGGTAAATCACAAACATAACAATAATTCTGCATTGAATGTCAAGCAGAATCAAATTGGAAGCCGATTCAAAATCCTTTCCACTTTCATCAACGCTAAAACTAAGCGTAGTAGATTTTTTGGCGATATCGCCAATACGAGAAATGAAAATTTCTCACGGACAAAACAATGAATACAAACAAAAATGGTGTTCCGGGTTCCGGTGGTAAGCCACCGGGATGACTTGAACTAGGAGATTATGACAATGGACGAAACAACTGCACTAAAGAAGTTCGACAAGCTTGCACACAAGCTTGCGAAGTATTATTTTGACCGCTCTGCGGGTCGTTACGAATATGACGACCTGTATCAAGCTGCACGTTTGGGTATTGTTAACGCAGCCCGAACATTCAACCCAGAACTTGGGTTTGAATTTATCACGCACGCTTGGAACTGCTCAAAGAACTCCGTCAAGAAGCACATTCGAGACGATAGGGGATTAATCCGAGTTCCGCAAACAGCAGATGCAGCGGCTTACGTAACAGTTGTGGATTCCGAAACAGCAGATAAGCTCCTAGAGTTTAAGGCTTCTGACGATGATACATCTGCGTCAGACAAGAGCATCATGCTGGCACAAGCTATGGCTGAAATTCCAGAAAAGCAAAGAGACGCAGTTCGACTTGTTTACCTTGAGGGGTTGACATACGAAGAAGCGGCTGTTGAACTTGAAGTAAGTAAGCAGTACGCTCACCAACTCACAACTCGTGGACTGGAAAGTCTACGAGAAGTAATGGGCGACGTTCCACAAATGCTTTAGGTGTTTGTGAAAAAAAGTGTAAATTAGTAGTATGTCTACTGAATTTACAGTGACCGTCACCACAGTGATAGAAGGCGAGAGGCACACGTTTGAAAGAACCTGGCCTCTCGCCAACGAAATTGCGAGAAAGGCTGTTGGTGCTGAAGTTCGCATGGTTTTAGAAGAACACTATCACTTGTTGCAAAGCGCAAACCTTATTATGCGTGATTCGTCTTTAAACGAAGAAGAGTAATACCATTACTTAAGTTTCCTCAAAATTGTTTTCATGGTATAATACCAGAGTGAACACAACAACAAAAATCAAAACTCGGGCAATCTGTCGCATCCCTTTAGTCGGATGTTTGAAAAAAGCAGAAGAGTACAAATCTCTGACAAGTGATTGGCAATCACGAAATGAAGAACAAGAGAATTTCCTTCGACACATGCGTTTAGCAGACGAATTGTCGGTCTTTACCAAAGAAGAGTTCGACAGTATAGTTTCTGAAAAGTCTGATGAAATTGACAAATGGCTTTCTGACAATGGATTTACGCTGAAGTGCCCAGAAATCCGACCGGGTGGGTTTGCCACAGCCAGCTTCATTAAAATGTTTGTTAAATGGCTGGAAGAAGGTGACAAAACCTTTATCACATCCGACAACACAAGATATCCAGCAGTCTTTTTCAAAGAAGAAGATGGCAAAACCATTAACGTTAATAACATCGCATGGGGTGTAACAAGCCTTTCAACAAAAGAAGGTGATGTTAAAGTCTACTGCGCAATGCCAACTGATGGAGATTTCAATTTTAATGAAACACCCGAAGAAGAAATTCTTAATATTACATGTGACCTAGAGTTGAGATATTCTCAAGAATTTTCATCTTATGAAGGTGTTCGCATCCCGATGATTGACCTGGACATTGAAGTAAACCAACAATGGCTAAAAGGATTGCAAAATGGCGAGTGGGAAGTAGCCGAATGTCTTCAACAATTTATCTTAAAACTCAATGAAAAAGGAGCAACCGCAAAATCTGCTGCTGTTATGACGTTGAGATGTGCGTGCGCCTTACAACAAATTCCCGTCCTAGTCTTCGACAAACCTTTTCTTCTTTGGTTTAGTAAAAATGGAGTGTTTTATCCAGCTTTTCTAGCTGTTTGTGGCACAGATTGTTGGAAAGAGCCCCAGAATTTGGATTAACTTATTCTTCGACAAATAACATCTTTGTAAAACAGAATGCAATGTCTATAATATCAAAAATTAACACAAACTTAATTAAGTTTTTAGAAGAACACAATACACATCAGCTTCATGTCTCGTTTGACAGCAACTTAAGAATAATCTACTTTTGCGAGAATTGTGGAAAATCAGCCCATTGCAAGTACAAAGAAATACTTAAACGTGAACATCAACCGCGCACAAATATTCAGGTTGATGATGGAGATATCTCATTCTCAACTAATTTTACTATTTACGACGATGTTGCGAAATTATTGGTTAATAAATACAACATTCAGGTTAGTGGACTTAAGAAATTTTAGACCATTTTCTTTCTAAAATTGGCAGATTGTTGTCAATAGCTGTCTGTTTTAAGTAATTTACAACAATGTGATTTGCTATTACCCAGTCGGAATAGCCTCTTTTATTAATTTTCGGATAAGAAATAGAGATGTCTGGCAATTCTTTTTTTAATCTTTCGCAAATGTCTTCAAGCCATTTTAACCACGAGCCATGTATTTGAATTCTCATTTTAATATCTTTTCTTTTGTGCTGAAAACTAATATTTCCATCTCCGTCTATAAAACCACACAACAGACAGGTTAGCAAAGAAATGTCAGCATCTGAATACAAATCATTTGACGGCGGGTTGTAAGTTTTTTGATGGTTGATATCGAATTTTTCTTTAATCAATGGGATTATTTTTTGATTTTTGATAGCAAATGAAACTTTTGTTTTACTGTTACCAGCACGCTCTTGATGTTCTGCTTGAACGTATTCGACTAGTTTCCTTAAATGGTTTTTATCTTTTTTGTGCAGCGTCACAATCAGGCGATTGTCTTCTGAAATATGCCCATCTGCTAGAATGAAACCCATCCAATAATAAGACTCGGGTGTATCATCCAAGAGAACACCGATATTTGAAAGAAATTCTGACGAAAATGGAGAGTTTAAACCAAGTGCATTGGCTTTGAGTTTAATAGCGTCGATGCTCTTGCCTGGTAGTAATTTATTTAAATCTCTCGGGCGTACAGATTCATAATAATCTGTGATAATTTTCAACTCGCTTTTGCTCCAACGGTCTGGTCGCAATCCTTGCTCAAAATTTACACCAAGTGACGCCGCTCGCACTTTAACCTGATTATTATAAAAGGTGTAATTGATGTTTGCCTTTTTACAAAATTCGCAAACACTACCGCATGATTGCAATAAATTAGAAAAATCATCATCTGTTATTTCATCAAGCAAATTCTTTTTCATTTTTATATGTGATGCATCAAAATTATGTTTTTCTATTTCTTTTCTCAACCTAGTATATGTTTTTCCATTCGTTGACATACCATAATGAAAAGCAATTTCAGTCAAGGTGTGGGATGACGCAACGATTGATTCGAAATTATCAAATGTTTTCACAATAATATTTTTATACACATCTTTAGACCACTCCTTTAAGAAATGTGGTAAAATGGAAAAATGATTTTGAATCCGAAACAACAAAGAATAGGCTTTACGTCAGATTGGCACGCATATCATAAAAACATTATCAAGTATTCAGACCGGCCGTTTAACAACGTGGCTGAAATGAACGAAGAGATACGAGACCGACATAATTCGATTTTTGACAAAGACGATATAATTTTCAATCTTGGCGATGCTTTATTAGTTCCAAGAAAACAAGGCTCAAAAGAAACTGACCCTGTTTATCTAGCACAAGCCGAGAACTGGCTGAAGACTTTCAACGGAAAGATTTTTTATCTCCCTGGCAACCATGAGTCACAACTTGATTTAATTAGAAGATATTGGAAGATTGTTCCGCAGCTTTATGAAGTTACAATAGAAGATAACGACGCCAATAAAGGTAGACAATCTATCGTCATGTGCCATTACGCACTCAGAACTTGGAATAAAGCCCACTACGGTAGTTGGCATTTATGGGCTCACAGTCATGGTTCGTTGACAAGCGACACTGGGGAAAATATGGAGACATACAAACATTCATTAAGCATGGATGTCGGTGTGGATACCAATAATTTCTTTCCATATACATATGATGACGTAAAAAAACACATGTCAACAAAAATTTTCACACCACTAGACCATCATAACGAGAGCTAATTTTTTAATTTCTTGATATTTGTTGTATTTTCTAATTAAGCAACAATCTCTAGAGTCGTGAATATAATCACCTTTAAAAATAGCAGGTGCCACGTTGACACTGGGTAAAAAATATCAATGTGTATGTGCCCAAGTTCAATGAAATCGTATTCTACCCCTATTCTAACATAGGGATGGAGCCACTGATTTGCACAAGCGATGTCTGTAAATACATCTGTGTGTTTGCAGATTATTTTCCATCTGCATATCCAACAGCAATAGAGTCTTGCTATATGAGAGACTTAGTGGAATTTGCACAATCAAGGAATGTTGACAGATTTGTAATATCATTCGGGAATGAAGAACCAATTTCTTTGCTGATAAATGATTACATTGAAGCTGCCAGACCCGACCACATTTCCTGAAAAAAGCACTACAATAAAGCTATGACTGAAAAGCTTTATTGCAAATACGCTCTTTCTTTTGACGACGTATTAATTCTTCCACAGCACAGCGATGTTGCAAGTCGTGAATTACCAAGTGTCGTAACAAAATTAACTAAAAATGTTGAAATAGCGCATCCCGTTGTTTCAACAAACATGTCCACGGTCACTGAAACGCCGATGATGCTTCAAATGTGGAAAAGCAAAAGCTTTGGCGTACTTCACAGATTCATGGACACAAATGAATTTAAAAAGCAAATGAAAGAGTTTGTTTTTGGCGCACAATCATTTGATATGTTCGTGCCAATCGAAGCAGCAATTAGCGTTGGCGTCAAAGGCGAAGAGTTAGATAATGGCTGGCTAGACCTTCCCTGTATTAGAATCGCAGTTGTTGATGTTGCGCACGGAGATAGCCAATCTGTTATTGATACAATAAAGAGAATTAAATCAGAGTATCCACATATTGATGTTATCGGCGGAAATATTGCTACAAAAGATGGGTTTAGAAGACTTGTTGATGCTGGCGCTGATGGAGTTCGTGTTGGAATCGGTGGTGGGTGTCACGCCGCAGGTACTCGTATCTTAATGGCAAATGGATTTTATAAGAATATTGAAAATATTCAATGTGGTGATGAAATTATTAACCTTCATGGTATGCCAGTTAAGGTTAAAAGAATGTGGTCTAGTGGCATTAAAACAGTATGTAAAATTAAGAACAACAATTTTCATAGCTCAACTTACGTAACACCAGAACATGAATATTATGTTAGTTCGTTGAGTGATTACGCTATATCAACTATTAAAAGCAGAAGCTATAAATCTCTAATTAATGAATCTAATATTAAATGGAAACCAATTGGCGATTGCAATGACGATAAGCATTTTGGATTAATTCCACATAAAATTCAATATAAAATTCACTCTGATTTTGATTTATTCTTTTTGCCAAAAACATTAAAAAGCTCATACGAATTGGGATATCTTTTTGGAACTTTTTTGGGAGACGGACATTGTGGACAACAAAAAATTAGCTGGACACTAGGACGTGATAAGAAAAACAAAGGTGTGTTAGAAAAAATACAATCATATTGTGAATTGTTGTTTGATTGCAATTTTAGAATTAACAATAGAGGAAATTCTTTCAATTGTGGTTTTAACAATCCTAAAGTTAGAAATTTGTTTAGTATGTTTTACGACACAAATAAGCAAAAGAGATTTCCTGAATTTTTATTAGTAAATAACAAGCGTTATTTAGATGGTATTTTTGATGGGTTAATTGATTCTGACGGCTCTACACATAAAAATGGCGGATATGAATTTTACAATAGTTCTATTTATGTTGTAGAGCTTTTAATAACTATATGTCAATTGTTAGATTATGGCTACCCAACTGTGCGAAGCGCCGAAAGAACAAATGGTTTTATCGAAGGTAGAAGAGTCTCTCGAAAAAAATCATTTGCTTGTTTTATAAATAAAAACAATCAGTCTTATAAAGACTTGTCGCATACAAAGATGTGTTTATCTAAATTTAAATATGAGAAAAAGAATGTTTTGGCGCAAATGGAAGTTTTTGACATTGAAGTAGATTGTCCAACTCAAAGTTTGATAGCCAATAATGTAATAATTCACAATTCTGCTTGTACGACGAGAATTGTCACCGGTCACGGAATGCCAACGCTAGCTAGTATTATTGATTGCGCAGATGTTTCTCGTGAGACTGGAGTTCCCATGATTGCAGATGGTGGAATTAAAAATTCAGGAGATGCAGTAAAAGCTCTGGCTTTTGGAGCAAGCGTCGTTTGTCTTGGTAATGTTCTTGCTGGTACATCTGACACGCCTGGAGCGGTGATGGAGCTTCCAACTGGTAAGTTTAAGGAATACTACGGAATGTCGTCTGCAACAGCTCAGAATAGGCTTAAAAGCGGTAAGAGACGTGGAGTTGCAGCAGAAGGTATTGATAAGCTTATTCCATACAAAGGTGACACGGAAGATGTGTTGCTTGATTTTGTCGGTGGCATTAAGAGCGGTTTGGCGTACTCCGGTGTGATGGACATTCATCAACTGAGAGAAGAATTTGAATATATTATTCTCTCACCAGGCTCTATGAAGGAGAGTAAATTCAGCTAATGCTTTCACCTATTTATGATTCTGCAAAAATGACCGAAAACGAAATCAAGTATAAAAAATTGAGCGAGCCAGTTCTTTGGACAAACAATAAAGAGCGTGCTCAAAAATCAATATTTCAGTGGCGTCTTGATGACGAAAGCGGACGCTATTTTACATCAAGACTTGGTATATACAATGGCTTCCTTGGGTTGATTGGGAAGGTGATGTATTATCTACCGGAAGAAGACCAATTTAGAATCGTCAGGAAGTGTTTTTAGGTATAATATCTAAGCACGGAGTGTGTTAATCAGAGAAAAATATGAAATATAAATTTGAATATATTTGGTTAGATGGCTACAAACCAGAGCCAAACCTAAGAAGCAAAACCAAAGTTATAGAAACGACTGGAGAAAAAAATGAATGGGATGCCAACGAACTTCCGATTTGGTTTTTTGACGGCTCAAGCACACAGCAGGCAGAAGGGAATTTTTCAGACTGCGCTCTTAAACCAGTAAGAGTGATTGCAGACCCTGAGCGCAAAAACGCCTTCCTGGTGATGTGTGAAGTTATGAAACCAGACGGAGAAACTCCGCACAAATCCAACACTCGTTCGCTTATTCCAGAAGGCGCTGATGATTTTTGGTTTGGTTTTGAACAAGAATATATTCTTGTTGATAAAGCAACACGAAGACCACTCGGATTTCCCAAAGATGGTTATCCAGCGCCACAGGGGATGTATTATTGCGGTGTAGGGCACCAAGTCGTTGTTGGAAGAAATATTGTCGAAGAACATTTTGATGCATGCCTTGATGCTGGTTTAAATCTTACTGGAATTAATGCTGAAGTTATGCTGGGGCAATGGGAGTTTCAAGTTCTTGGCAAGGGTGCAAAACAAGCTGGAGATGACTTGTGGCTCGCAAGATATTTGTTATTCCGAAAAACAGAAGAATTTGGTGTTTTTGTTGAATTTCACCCCAAGCCAGTACAAGGCGATTGGAACGGAAGTGGATTGCACGCCAATTTCTCAAACACAAAAATGAGAAACGTGGGTGGAAAAGAATACTTTGAAAGTATTTTTGATGCATTTAGAAAAAATCACAAAGAACACATTTTAGAATACGGTAGCTCCAATGACCAAAGACTAACTGGACATCACGAAACTGCATCCATTGATGTGTTTAAAACCGGAGTGAGTGACCGAGGCGCTTCTATTAGAATTCCTCAAACAACCGCCAAAGAAAACAAAGGGTATTTAGAAGACCGCCGCCCAGCTTCAAACGCAGACCCATATCGAATTGTGGCGAGAATCGTTCAAACAGTGAACGAAGCTAAATAATATGAACAGCAAGCTTCTCACTCTAAATTTCATAAGCACGTCGATTCTGTCAGAATTGCTTCCAGTATTGATGGATGGAGAGAGAGTCGTGATTGTTGACCGAAATAGTTTAGATGCTTGGCGAAAAAAAGCGGACAAAGACTTGCCAATTTTTGCCCACGAAGTGGACTCCCATACGCTTGCCGAATGGGAGTTCGCTTTTCAAATAGGAGTTGAACTTCCAGTTGAAAAGCTAAAACGAGCCAGTATGTCAAAACCAACTTCGTCACACAGAAACGGGCGAAATACATGGGGTGGAAGTTCTTCGCCACACCGAGTGATGTGCAACAAATGCAATGCAACATATCCAATTTGGGGAAAATTCTGTCTTAGCGACAGAGAAAAATGTGATGCCTGTGGATATGTTTACCAATTTGTTGACTAGTAGTTTCCTCAAAAGGTGACGACATGGATATAATAAGACATGTCATCACTTATTGTTAAAGTTCGTAGCTTCGAGCGCCAGCCACACCCAACAGCAGACAAAATGTTCATTGCCGTTCCAAGCGGAACATCATGGCGTGTGTGTTGTAACATTGAAAGTTGGGCTGATGAACAGCTTGGAATTTATATTCCAGTAGATAGTCTTTTGCCAGTCGAAATGGCGGCAAGCATGGGTCTTATTAATGCACAGGAAGGTGAGCCATATCGAGTTCGTTGTGTTCGTTTGCGTGGGCAATTATCGCAGGGAATGATGATTCCCAACCGTGGGCGATTCAAAGAAGGCGAAGATGTTGCTGAAGTTCTTGGTATCACAAAGTATGTAGAACCAGACCCAGACGATGAAGACTTGCGACGATTCCCGCAAGAGTTCGTGAAATACACGGACATTGAGAACATTATGAATTTCCCAGATGTTCTCCAAGATGGTGAAGAAGTCGTTATGACTGAAAAAATAAATGGCGGTACTTTCCGTTGCGCTTGGGCAAATGATGAATTTTATTGCGGAAGCGCAAGAACGGCATTTAAACCAGATGTAAACAGCAAATGGCTTGACGTGGCACACAAGCATGATTTGGTAAACAAACTGCGTGACTACCCAAATACGGTGGTGTACGGCGAGTTGTTTGGCGCTGGTGTGCAGTCGTTGCGTTACGGTTTAGATGACTCGTGGGACTTGCGAGTTTTTGACATCTATCTTGGGTTGGAAGGCCGTTACGCAAACTTTGACGAAATGGTGGAATGGTGCGAGAAGTTAGACTTGCCAATGGTGCCACTCATTTATCGTGGTGAGTTTAACCAAGACGTGTTGCGTCAGCACACAACGGGTGATTCGACAATGGCTTCACACATTCGAGAAGGTGTTGTTGTTAAGCCAGTCAAGGAGCGTTGTGATTTTGACAGTAGCTTGGGACGAGTGGTTTTAAAGTCAATCAACCCAGACTACTCTTTGAAACACCTAGATTAATGGAACAATACTGGGACAAAAAATATTATCTCGATAACGACTTGCCAATACCGATGTATGTCATTGGATATATTGACAGTTATGGGGCTATAGATGCTCGAATGGTGACTCTTGACGACACTTCTTCAAGTCACACACTTGACATATCAAGAGGTCGTCGCTGGCGTTGGAATATTCCTGACCAAAATTACATGGCTCCACGTGGGCGCTCAGAGTTAACAGATGAAGAGTGTTTCTTAGTCGAAGACTGGCTTGAAAAGAATGGATATAAGGCACCTCGCTGCTGGGATTGGGAAAAGCGAAGGATAATCTCGCCAGTAGATAGAAATTCTAATGTATGAACATTCGACAAACACTTGCTCAAACAGCCAATGAATTAGATTAAATAGGGATGTATGATGATGCAAATTCTCTTGATAGCGTTTTACAGGAACTCCCAGATGACATTGAACAGCGTGTCTCTCCAGAAGATGTTTTGCAAATGCCAGATGCAAAACAGATTATAAAAGAAGCAAGAGGTTGGGTGGAAGACTGTCAATGGAATGACCAAGAAGAAATTGAGTCTTACGGAGATTTTCAGATTCTTAGGGGTGTAGATAGACACTATAGTGGTGGTTTGTCTCAATTTTTAAAAGACCGAAGCCCTGTATAATAGGAGTAATATGAAAAAATTAATCTTAATGACGGTATTGTTAATGTCTAGCAACGTGTTTGCTCAGAACAAGGCATCAAATAACACTTTGGACATTAATTACATGGCGACATATAAAAGTGAATTTACACTTAGAATGTCCAGCAGGCTTTCCGAGAACGATGGGTGGGCTCTAAAGGGCTTTACTGTCGGTGGTGCTTATAGAGCAAACAGTAGACTCTCCCTTACGTATGATTTATGGCGAGGAAACGAATACAACGCACCAATCGGAAGAAGATTTGGATTGGCTTTTAGCACTCAAAGTCGATTTAGCAATTTAAATTTATCACTATATCAAACAGATGCGCCAAATGCACCGAGCGGCATTGCTGGAAGACTTGATATAACAATGAAATTTGGCAACTAGGTCTGAATACCCTTTTGTTGATTGAACGCAACCGTTCTTAGGGGATTAATGTAATATGTTCTTGTAGGAGAACATAAATGCTAGTACAGTCCACTTTGTTCGTTGCAGCTTTGCCATTTTTGGTATGGGGCATTGTTGCTCACTTAATCGCTGACTGGTTGCTTCAATCGCTTTGGATGGCACAATACAAAACTGACCTAAAGCACCCGGCTTCATGGGTGCATGCAGGGATTCACACCATTTTGTATTTGTTTATTTTTCCTCTTCCTGTGGCACTTTTACTTGGTATCATTCACATGCTGATTGACACAAGAAAGCCATTACAGTGGTGGGAAAAATATGTTAAACAAACGCATGATGGCGAAATCGGCATGCACATAACAATTTGGCGAGACCAAGTTCTGCATATTGCGGTGATTGCAGTTATGGCGCTCATATCGGGACAAATCCTCAAATGATATGATGTACAATGTATTTCATTATGTCGAAATCGTTGGGCACTCATATTATTCTTGATTTCTATGGTTGTAATCCAGAGTCACTGATGCGTGTGTCAGATGTGCAATGTGCAATGCAAAAAGCAGCCCGCCTTGCACATTTTACTGTGGTAACTGAAGAATATCATCAATTTGAACCACACGGGGTGAGCGGCGCAACTATTATTCAAGAAAGCCATTTAACTTTGCACTCTTGGGCTGAGTACGGATATGCTTCGATTGATATTTTTTACTGCGGCGATAATGAATTTGTGCAATATGGTATTGATAGCTTGGTGGAATCTTTCTCACCCACCAGAGTCGAGCGCACAGATATCCTAAGAGGTTTACCGTCGAAATACGAGCGTGCCAAAACCTGAATAACAGGGTGCGCAGCATAAATGTTGTAAAAATACAACATGAAAGAACTAAACAGACTAGCCGTTATAGCCAACGAGCTTGATGAACAGGGTTTAACTCAAGTTGCTGATATTGTTACTGATGTAATGCGAAGAATCGCCCAATCTACTCCGCAAGAAGTTGTAGATATGGCACCGTCTCTTAATTCTGTCGGACAATATGATGAAAATGCATGGAAACAGGCGTTTACAGACAAGTATCATCGCTTCGTACAGCTTGCAAATGGAGCCAAAGACGTACACGCCCCTAAAGACATTAATCCAGCACTTGCTCAAGGCCTATATAACGAAATGGTGTATATGGCTTCAAATTATCTTAAAGATGACCCTGATGTTTTTAACGTAATGAAGTGGGTGGCACCAACATATAAAGGTTTGTTTGGTTAAATTACAGTAGGAGTTAATATGTCACTTATACATTTCCTCAAAAACGTTTTCAGTCGCCATAACTATCAAGTAGAGCCGACTGTCGAAGTGTGTGATTGTCACACACAAAATCCTGTCGTCACTATTGTTGTTGGACACAAAAGATTGTCTTTGTCTACATCTCAAGCTCGTTCTCTTTGGGGCAAGCTTGGGCAGAATTTAGAAAGAGTGACGCCAGACCCAAAAGAATATCGGCAATAGGCTGACTGTTTTGGTTTTTTAAGGTATAATAATATAAGTGTGCTTGTAGCACACGGGGATAAATATGCGCAGAGGTGGAAGAAAATGTCGGAATACAACGAAAACAATCGAACCTCTTTCGAAGAATCTGCGCAAGAGTCACAAGACAAATTAACTTTCGGGCAGAAAGTGTCCGACGCCGTTGCCAAATTTGGCGGTAGCTGGGGCTTTATCGGAACGTTTGCCCTGTTTATGTTTGCTTGGGTGAGCATAAACACAATGACTGTGTTTCATTTCATTCAATTTGATAAAAATCCCTATATTTTGCTTAATTTAATTCTTTCTTGTGTCGCTGCACTTCAGGCTCCAATTATTATGATGAGTCAAAACAGACAAAGTGAAAAAGACAGACTTCACCAGCAAGAAGACCGTGAAGTAAACAGACAAGCCGAACTTGAAATCAGAAATCTAAAACGACAATTAATGGAAGTTCAGAAAGAGCAAGCTGAAAGCAAAAGAGCCAATGAAACACAAACAAAGCTCTTGCAAGAAATCCGCAATAGCATCAAAAAATAAAAGAGAGTTAGTAATAACTCTCTTTTGCAATCAACATTTTTATAGTGGGAAGCGGGTAGTTCACCGCAAAACAATTCCAGAAGAGTTATCAATTTCCACTCTTGCATCGCCCGACGTGGCGTTGCCTGACGTAGCTGGTGCGTTTCGCATTTCTTCCGTCACCTTTGCGATTGCTAGAGCTTCAACTTCCTTCATTTGCTTATCCCAGTACCCGTTTGTGTGCATCTGCCAAATGTGATTGCCGGTAGCGGTGCCTTTAAGAACTTTAGCATATTTCTTAATTGCAGTAAAAGAAAGAACGTCATCTGTGGAGCCATTTCTTGCTGTAACATTGCCAGCTTTTTTGTTGTTCAAACCAAGAGCTTCATTTGCTTTATTTAAGCGCTCGGTGAGCATTGACATTTTTTCTTCCGCAACACGTTTGGCAAAAAGTGCATCTTTGTCTGGTTCAAAAGTAACAAGAGTGGGGTCGTTAACAGGTGTAATTTCCATAACATTAAGCTTGTACAGCTTTTTGTTCTTTCACCCATGCATGAATATATTCAATCACATCATGTTTTGCCTTCCAACCAAATTGCTCAAACATTTGCGCAGAATCGGCTTTTCCAAATTGTCTCTCGCCCTTTCTTTCAGGTACGATTTTAATTGGATGGTTGAATGCTTCGGCTATTTCAAGGATGGAATAGCTTTTTCCAGTACCTAGCATATAGCCGTCTCCAAATCCATCACCACCAACAAGAATCAAACCAGAAATAATATCATCAATGTGAGTAAAATCTCTTTGCTTATCACCTGGATAAACAACCGTTAATGGTAAGCCAGCCTTGTATTGTTCTTGAAATATACCGATGACAGTTGCCATATGACCTTCGCTTATTTGACCATCCCCATATGCATTATAAAAATAAGCAATAGCGTAGTCTAGCCCCCACCACTCATAATAATTATTGATTAATTCTACATTTTTAGCTTTTAGCCATGCATATGGTGAAAGATTTTCGTCTTCACCGTTGTTGCCAAATTTTGAAGAGCTGCCACCGTAAATAAGTTTTGCTTGTTTATCTCTGCAATATTCTAATACATTGAATGTTCCGCTACTGTTTGAATAATGACATTGCCTAATATCATCGAAACTTTGCACTATACGAGAATATTCACCGAGATGATAAACGATGTCTGGATTAAATTTACCACACATCGCATCATCAAGAATATTGTTGGTATTACATCTATGATATTCAACTCTTGGCGAACGAATATGATTGGTGCCGTTGCTTGCAGAGTAATCGTCAATCGAAAGAATAGAATGATTTTCTTTGGATAGTTCTTTAATTAATGCAGAGCCCGCAAAGCCTGCGCCGCCAGTTACTAGAATGTTCACGCCCTTCTATACCATCCTTTAAATTTAGAATACTTCCAACCACCTTTGTCAAACACACTTTCATCAATGTTACCGTGCTCGTCTCTTGGTTCTTCACCTTTTGGAAAATCATCTTTATGTCGCAATAATGACGGTTGAACATTTTCGTTGTATTCACGCCAGACCAATCTCATGTTGTCACCAATCTGCGCTTGTATATCTGTTACCAAATCCACACCAGTTATTTTCTTGTATTGCTCGTTTGTTTCTGGTGATATTGCTGTAACAGCTTTTTGCAAGGTTTCATAATATAATTCAAGCTTGTAAGATTCATCCACTAAATCATTAACATCAACACCAAGCTCGGTTCTGGGTAGTTGAGTTTCTTCAAGAGCTTCGTTGTAGGCGTCGTTATATTTTTCCAATATATCAAAAATCCCAAGATAACCTCTCACCTTTCCGACATTCCATTCATCCTTAGAACTATCGTATAAACGGCGCATGTAGTTTAAATTGCTCTCTTCTGGTGATAAGAATCTATTTATTTGCTCAGCGTCGTGAGCTGTAACAACTTCTGCTAGAGCTTCAAAAACTTCATCTACATTACCCGCAGTATCGAAAGCGCCTGGGCGACCCCTGGTGCCAATCATCGCATTTTCTACATTATCCAACAAGTCGGAAACATCTAAATCTATAACCTTTCTTGTCCACTCTGGTGCTTCGCCACTAATACCATAATCGTCGTGATAATCCTGGCTATATTCTCCATCATAGTTGTCGTAATATTCACGACCGTATGCCTCTTCATATATGTTTCCACGAATAGCATTTGTATCTCTGTCCCACCACTCCGGTCCGTCCCATTCGGCATCGCTTTGTTTAAATTGAGCCCCACCTTCAAGGTCGGCAAACCATTCTCTTAATCTATATCGCAACTCTTGTTCAGGAACTTGGTCACTGTGAGCCTTGATTTGCTTCACAGTGTTGCTATCGCCCTCCATTTCAATCGTTACTTTTGGCTGGTTTCTTGGGTCTCTAAGAGAGAAGATTCTTGATTCACCCGACGCAACTTCAGAACAATACCCTCCGACGCAGTTATGGACTAGAATATTTTGCACAGAATATGAATGAATAGTATCAACCTCTAAATTATAAACAAATCCAGAGTATTGTTCTGTATCAAAAATATTTGGCTTTGCCAATGTATAATTTTTGTGTTGCCAAAAACCACGCTTGACGCTTGTTCTAGGAACAAGAGCATCAGCGCCTTCTAAGGTATATGATGTTTTTTTATTCTTAGGATGTTTTACAGATATTGAAGGAAATCCGCCAAGTCTTAGGCTTATTTCTGACATTTGTAAAGCCAGCATAGAAGATGTTTGGTGCAAAACATTTCTAGATGAACAGCCATCTCCGTCTAAAACTCCACGAGCAAGTGCTTCAATTTTTTCATTTGGTAAATTCAACAACACGCTTGGGATTTTTTTGTTTGCACAGCCTTTGCCCAGCCAATCACCAAACCATTCGCCCAGCATCCTGCTGCCAACAATTAGTACACGCCCACCATAAGAATCAGAGTCTTTTCTCCAGTGATATCCAAAATTATGCTTATTGAAAAAAGACTCTAATTTGTCTGCATATTCAGTTTCATTTTTGGAAATAGCAAATTGAATTTTATTTTTTGTAGCAGAGCCTTCTGCGACAAACATTCCAACCATCCAAAGAAATTCTTCATCAACATTAAAAGTTGTAGAGCCCTTGCGCCTAAGTCCGGTATATTGCAACGGAACATGTATTTCATCTATGTCAAAATATTCTAAAGGATATGAAGTAACAAGGTATGAGTTGAGCGACAACTCTCCTATTGATTTCCATTCAACGTCGTGAACTTCATGCTCATTATATCTAGAAGATTTACCACATGAATGCGGCTGGCAAGGTTTTTCTCCACCGTGTAATTTCTTTAAAGATAAAAATTCATGGTTCGGTGTAATTAAATTTGTATCTACGCCAACTCTTGTTCCCATGCGAATCATTAAACCTGTATATGGTTGCTTAAATAATTTAGTAACTTTACGAAAAGTACCATCACCGCAAACAACCAACTCTCCAAGTTCAATGTTTTCAATTTGTTTAAATCCATCCAATGTTCTAACCATTGCTCCGGGGGCAAAGCAGTGGTTCATGCGATTTCCTTCGACAGTTAAATCATCTGCGTCTAAAAGCTGCGATATATGCCATCCATCTTCAAATTGATAAACAACTCTTTCATCTATGACATTACCTTCTTCATCTCTTTGATATGGGCGGTAAAATTTATCACCACCTCTACCAGCCATCATATTGTGCCATTCATTTGAAAGACCCAAAGCTTGGTTAAAATCATAGGCTGCAAGTTGAAACCGTGGGTCTTCTCGCAGCGAAACTCTTGCCCAGTCTGCTATTTGCCCAAAAACAGTGTTTAAATTGTAACTCTGGTCTTCGGCATTTCCATTTTCAAAACTTCGGTATGTTGGATTGTTGGCTGTTGAGTTCGTTCTAAGTTTCTTTAAATACACGAGCGCCCATTGTTGTTGAGATGGAACAAATAAATTTGCAATTGCTTTTTCCATCATTGTTGGTGGCAGAACATTACTTTTTTGCTTATCAACGGCTGTAAGAACTTGTGTGATAAGGTCATTCTCTGACAACATGGGATTGCGCATCAATTGATTGATATAATGTCCCTGATATTCTGGTGGAGAACTTCTAATGCGGTTTAAGATAAATTCAGAAGCACCTCTGGCAGCAAGATTCGCCAAGGTGTCTTCTAGGGCAGCAATTATTATGCGGGAATTTTGATACCACATCGTAGATTGTTTCAAGAAATGCAATCTGCATTCCTTTACATCTGCGATACCACGCTCAACTCAAAACTCTCTTTTTGATTATTTCCTCATTTATGGTGTGAACTATTGATATGAATGAAATGCAAGAATCCACGGACGCAAAATTTTATCTGTTAAGCGATTTCGGGGCTATCTTTGATGTGTCGCAATCAACATTTAAAACAAATTATGGAGAGTCTTTTGACGGGATTCAGCCTTATTGTGAACCGGGTGACTGGTTGATGGTGGAAAGTGGGAAAATTCTCAAAAACATTGGAGAAAATATCGCTCAATGGGCGGCGGACTCACACAATTTTTGTATTCCAGCCAATCAAAACGCCAATGATTTTCTAGAGTCTCATTCACCAGGCTCAAGTTATCATGCTTTCGTGTCCACGCACACCGGAGAGTCTGTTTTGGCAAGATACATGTTTCAACTGAATGAATGGGAAATTATTTTTCAGATTGAAAATGAGACCAAACCAGAGACACAAATTTTAGATTCAAACGCTTTTGTTAGTTTTTTTGATGCAGAAGACAGTGAAGCAAAGGGATACATGGAATACATTCTTCTTTTATTCCCACCGGGCAAGAACAATGCTACGATGCTGCCGATTTCATTCATAGGCCAGGAAGATGAAAAAGAAACAAGTGACGAGTGGACAATAGAGTCACGATTTCCATGTGATTGCTATTCACATGAAATGTCTTTTTTTGCTGACAGCGAAGACAGATTTGCGGAATTTGGTTACTGGCAAAGAGGAAGAGGGGAACAGCCTTGGAGTTGGAAAACTCGGTTTAAGATGGTGTGGGATATTTTAACCACAGGAAATCCCTACTCAGACATGATTATTCTCAATCGAAGCAACACCGAAAAACTAAGAGACACACTTAACGATTTTCTAAACAAAACCAAACAGTAATTGTATAACTGTAACATGTTTGGGAAACAGCTTCGACAGCGCAATAAAGAACTCGAAATCAAATTAGAGCAAGCGGCTACATATACAGATAATTCAACATTTGATTGTCCGTTGTGTGAAGGCATTACTGCAACAAACCCAATCCCAAAATCATACTGTTCGCTTCACCAACAAATCGGAGAACTTGAGCGCACAAATAGAGAAATGGCTGAAAGCCATAAAAAAGAACTTGACGAACTGGTGAAAATCGCAAGCGTCGTGATGGAAATTTCAAATGAACACAGACGAGCCATTGACAATATTATGCTCGTTGTGATGAAGTCTCCATTTAATTTAAGTCCAAAACAAACTGAAATACTCGGAGCTTTGGCAAGCTCATCTGAGTTGAAAATCCAAGCTTTAACAAGAATGATAAACTTGAAAAAAGAGTGGATGCACGAGTTGAAATACCCAGACGAAACTTGATTCCTCAAAACGCCGTGGTACAATGTAAATAATCATGGCAGACAATCAAGAAATTGTTGATAACAATGAAGGCGTTGTGCAAGCTTGGCTTCAAGCACACCTGACAGAAGTCCACTCGCATAAAGTCGCACTGTATCCGGGCTCTTTTGACCCACCCACATTTGGACACCTAAATTTGATTGAAAGGGCGTCAAAAATGTTTGACGAGCTGATTGTCATTATTGGTGTGAATCCACGCAAACCTTCGTTCATTCCTATGGACGAAAGATTAAGGCTGCTAAGAGAAATCACAGAGCATCTTCCAAATGTTTTTGTTGACACCAATACTGGATTGACAGTCGATTATGCCAAAAAAGCTGGAGTGTGTGCATTTGTTCGTGGAATGCGACCAGCGGGAGACTTTGAGCCAGAGTATATATTGGCTATGAGCAATTATGACCTTGCGCCCAGCATTGAAACATGCTGGCTTGCAACAGCACCGATGTATAGCCACATTTCCTCAAGTTTGGTGAGAGAGGTGTTTACATTAGGTAAGAACAACGAATGGACAAAATGGGTGCCAAACCCAGTTATCAACTATTTGATGCCGAAGGAAGAAAAGCCAGAAGAATAACAAGAAGCCACTCAACATATGCTTGAGCACGACCAAAATGAAAGGGACTTGAAAGAAGAGTCGGAGCGACTTGGTATTGAAGCCAAAGTCAAAGCCTGTAAACACGTAGACTGGGGGTATAAAGCCTTCCCATACTGGGCTGCTCAACGCAAAGGATTTGCCGAACTAGACGGCAAAGGGATTGAAGAAAGAACAGAACACAAGGTTGTGTATTGGTTGCGTGGAAGAGACTTGGGTGGGTACTTTACAGTCGAAGAAATTAATGAGTGGGTGGATAACAACACTGGCGTCATCGCAGATGAAATTAAACAAAACACCGCAAAGCGTGTCAACGAAGCACGAGCCAAACTAAAAGCATAATGCTATTTCTTCTCTTTCGCTCAATGGGCGGATTAATCTTCGGAACTATGCGGTTTGTTATCATTGGGACAAACCGCTCACCTAAAACTAAATACGACAAGCAAAGAATTGACAGACATTCAAAATAACCTATTCTTGCTGTATATCTATATCGTCCGCAACTTTTTTAACGAAAAGGAACGACTATAACTATATCACCTGGCAAACTTAGGATTTTTATGAAATTGGATGCAAAGCAAAGAGAGGAGATTACCAGAAAGAATGCCGAGCTTGAAAACATCAAGCCCATTCTTAAGGAAGAGTTTAAGGGTATTGACGGGGTTATTGATGCAATCATCGAAACCATGCGACCCTTCTACATCTTTCCAACATCGCTTAAACGACCGCTTGTTGTAAATCTGTGGGGATTAACTGGAACTGGTAAAACATCAGTTGTTAATCGAATCATTGAACTCCTTAACCTTCGTCACAAATATTGTAAATTTGACGTTGGAGAGTATGTACACGCCACATCAGAGTATAAGCTAAAATTTGACTTGTCTGATAAAGTTGAAAAATGCACTGATAAGCACTTAATTCTTGCGTTTGATGAATTTCAACTTGGACGCACAATCGCTGAAAATGGCGCAGAAATTGACAGACCGTCGCTGCGACCAATCTGGGATATCATTGACAGCGGCATCATCAACCACTTCAATAGAAGCTCAAACTCAAACCACTGCACCGAAATGTCATACAAATTAAAAAAATGTCTAGACATGGGCGTGGAAGTAGAAGATGGTGTGGTTGTTAAAAATGAAGACATTTACAATTCTGTTTTCAGAAGTCACTACTTGAGAGCAGTAGATTTTGCAATTCATCCACCATACATCGAAGACATTAAACCAAAAAATGACGATGACGACGATGACGACGATGATTTTGAAGAAAGCAATGACTGGTATCCATTGACATCAGATGACGAAGGAAATGTAATCGAGCGACTTGCAAACTCCGAGCGGCAATTTCTCTACAAAACAAAATACAACAACACCAGCAACCGAGTTTTGTATTCTAAACCATATTTCATTAAATATGAAATGTTCAACAATTTGTTTAACGCAAATCCAGAATATTTCATGGAAGTTAATGACTTTGAAAGATGGAAATACAAATTTAGAGATGGAAAAGACGGCGATGCTCTTGTGAATCTTATTATGTCTGAGTTTGTGCAAAAAACTCCATTGATGCAAGCGGAAAATTATTCACAATCTTTAGTGTTCTGTATCGGAAATATTGATGAAGCGTATAACATGACGCATTCTTCAGACCCAGATGCAGATGCAGACTTGTTCCACGAGCACTCGTTGAAAATCTCTGTTCCAAAAATGAAAGAAGCACTTTCAACCAGATATCGAATGGAACAGATTGGAAGACTTGGCAATAATCATATCATTTATCCAGCTCTAAGCAAAGCAACATATGCTGAAATTATTGACCGATATCTGACACAAAGACTAGAAGACTTTGAAGAGTCTTTTGGAATGAAGCTTATACCAAACGACTCCATTAAGGAAATTCTTTATAAAGAAGCCGTGTTCCCCACCCAAGGCGCACGACCAATTCTCTCAACATTCAACACACTTGTTGATGCATATGTCGCCAAGCTTGTCAATGATGTTATTTTTGGCAATGAAGAGGCTGAAACAGTTGAGTGGACATATAAGGGCGGAGAAGAACCTGTTTATACCTTCAAGGCAATCTCACCAAATAAAGAAATTGAATTGGAATATCCAATTAAGTTAACTTTGGAGAACCTGAGAAAATCAGACTTTAGTGAAGCACAAGCATCATGCGCCGTTCATGAAGCTGGGCATGCTGTCATCAGTATTATGAAAAATAAACTGATGCCACAAGAAGTTAAATCACGAACAGCATCTATTGCTGAAGGATTCTGCTATGTTCAGCCACCTGACATCACCACCAAGGAGTTACTATACGGAGACATTATGCTATGTCTCGGCGGATTGGAAGCTGAAAAATTAATCTTCGGAGATAACAATATGGGCGTTGGTGGCACATCTGACCTTGCACGAGCGACGAGAGTGGCGTCATCAATGGTGAAAAGCTATGGAATGGCATCGCACATGCACCAAATATCAGTAGCTGGACTCAATCCGAACGCAGTCTATAATGATGAATCCAACCACACCGCTGAAGAATGGGCAATCAAACTCATTAAACAAGCCCAACAAGATACAGTGAAAATGCTCGAAGAAAATAAACAATTTCTTCTTGAACTGTCACACCATCTGTCAATCTTCCCAAGTATATCTGGTGAGGAATTAGCGAAAATGGCTGAAAAATATAATCCAGAGATTAAGTCGAAAGACAAATATCACGGATATAAGGATATGATTAAGCAACAAATGGAAGAACTCGGAATGGAATACTCCGACATTCCAGATGAAATCATCAATAAATCCACGTAGGAAAGAAATGTGCGAAATCAAAAACCTTTCAAATCAACAAATTGACGCCCGAATAGCGAAGTTAATCGGTTGGACTAAAGTGCGCAAAAATAAGGATGCCACAATATATAGTGGCATCAACCCGCTCACCAACCAAAGAACCGAAATACCCTGCTTTGCCGAATGTCCAGAAGCTATTCATATTGCAGAAAATTTCGTCGCACAAGAAGTTGGAATGGCTTATATCATCTACCTTGGAAAAGTTAACGAAACACCTGAACACCCAGCTTCATGGGCGACTATTCAACAAGCTTTTACAGAGCCAAAAACAAGAGCAATAGCGTGCCTGTCCATCCTACAAGATATTAAAAACGGAAAAATACACACACAAAAACAAACCATTAAGTCATGAGCACACCAATCTGGAGAACATGGGACAGAAGCCCGTCTGAACCAAATTTTAGAGATTACACATATCTTTCCTATAAAGGAAATAAAATTCACACATTCGACACAACGCTGGATTTTTGTCTCACTAAGCACCTAAACGAATGTCAAGTGGAAGTTCAGGAAGATAACTTCAACCCCGTTGTTGATGCGTTTATTCACTTTGAAAATGAAGCGCATCAAATATGTCGAGATGTCAATAAACAAATTGAAGACTT
>OFRG01000258.1_pt1 | contig 22478 bp, 33 predicted proteins | sample 1543071 | NCBI WGS metagenome assembly OFRG01 (sample SAMN07774222, study PRJEB24372) | wastewater metagenome | isolation source: WWTP Verbania (Effluent) | place: Italy: Verbania | collected 2015-12
CCGAGCTGCGTGCGATTGGTCTGGCTTGGCCGACTGGTGAAATCCTTGGGGGGTACAGGGTCTGGAAATGCGCGGCGCGATAGGTTGACAATCGAGGAAAACCATGTATTATTCGATCATTCACGGGCTGGTAATCCGTGATAGCACGTATCTGCGAACACGCAGCCCTCATAGGCGAGCGGGTTTGACAAAGCTGCAAGACGGGGATACGCCCTCTTGTAAGCGGCAACCAAGCCTTAGCCCGCTCGCCTATGAGGGCTTTGGCGTTTCTGCATCACCCGTACCCCACACGTTAGCAAGGGCCTGCATGGGCCGCGTGGGAGTAAACACCGGCACCCGTTACCTGCGGGAATCAGCCGAGCAGCCTGTCCGCGAGGGACTACGCAAGGTTTATGGGTCAAGTGGTGATAACAGGCCTGTCTTCCGAGTGAATCGCGGCGTCATGCGTACTTTGGGCCTTTTTGTGCTTTTCGGATGTGATGAAGCAGAAAGGGGCCGGAAGCGGGCAGATACCTTGGTATCACCCTTGGCCGAACTATGGAGGAATGAATGATCGCCCTGCCAAGCTACATAGACCCTATGCTATGGGCGGCTTTCGTAGAACAGCGCAAAGCAATGAAGGTGCCATTCACGCAGCAAGCTCAGAAGCTGGTGGTAATGAAGCTGATGAAGATGCACGCCGAAGGGTGGGACTGCAACGCCAGCTTGGAAAAGAGCGCGATCTACGGGTATCGAAGCGTGTTTGAGGTGGCAAAGCGCGAGACGCCAAAGGAAGACAAAGACCCGGCGCTGGCCAAGCTGGAAAGAGACGCGCAAATCCCCAAAGGCATCCCCGAGGGGTTGAAAGACACGATAGCGAAGCTGACAAGAAAGGTGACAGCATGACAAGAACCTACGCAGCACAGCGCCTGCTTGAGCATGGCCCTTTGACATTCCGCGAATTTGCAGAGATCACCGGATGGCCGGTGTCGTGCTGCCGCACGGTGTGGCGCTACCTGTTGGACAAAAAGGCTTCCAGGCTGGTGAACGACAGCGGCAAGCGCAAACAGGCGGCGGCATGAATGGACTGGAAAACACACATAGCCGAGCAGGTTCAGCGGTTTGTGAAGCTGGGCCAGATCCCCGGAGCCAAGGACTACGCATGGGCCAGGGTGAAGGAAATGGCAGCACAGGCGCCGGAGTTGTACGCGGAACTGCCGGAGCTTGTCAGGCAGGCGGCACGGGAGAAGGCCAATGCAGCCGAGAAAGGGCAATGACATGCTGACCATCCACTTCCATGTCCCCGGCCAGCCCGTAGGCAAAGGCCGCCCCCGAATTGGAAGGGTGGCCGGGCACGAACGCATGTTCACGCCAGAAAAGACCGTGAGCTACGAAAGCACTGTTGCCCTGTTCGCCGCCCAAGCGATGGCTGGCCGGCCACTGTTGACCGGTCCGGTAAACCTGCAAATGCGCGTGGACTTTGCCATCCCGACAAGTTGGTCAATGAAAAAACAGCGTGCCGCAGAGGCCGGGCAGATCCTGCCGGCAGTCAAGCCGGATGCTGACAACGTGGCCAAGGCCATCTGCGACGCCATCAATGGTGTTGTCTGGAAAGACGACGTACAGGTGGTGGACCTGACAGTGAGGAAGCGGTATTCCATGGTGCCAGGGGTGGCGGTGCAAATTGAGTCCGTTGAGGTTGCTGCATGAACGGCCTCGAACAGATCGGCATCGCCGTCTTCGGCGTGGCCGCTATCCGCCTGAGCCAAGACCACCGCCCGAAGGTGCAGCGGTGGGCCTGTGTGTGCGGTCTGCTGGCACAGCCGGCGTGGTTCTGGACTACCTATGCCCATGAGCAATGGGGAATTTTCGCGCTGTGCTTCCTCTACACCTGGGCATGGGCGAAGGGTGTGCGAACCCACTGGATGACGGGGAGGGGGCGGTGATGCGCTTTCTGTCCGTGTGCTCTGGTATTGAGGCCGCCAGCGTGGCCTGGAACCCGCTTGGCTGGAAAGCTCACGCCTTTTCAGAGATTGAACCCTTCCCCTGCGCCGTGCTGGCGCATCACTACCCCGACACGCCCAACTGGGGCGACATGACCCAATACAAGGAGTGGACCGATGTCTCAATTGACCTTCTTTGCGGAGGAACCCCCTGCCAGTCCTTCAGTGTCGCAGGGCTCAGAAAGGGACTGGATGACCCGCGTGGCAACCTCATGCTTACCTACGGTGCCATTGCTGCAAAGTATCGGCCCAAGTGGCTGGTTTGGGAGAACGTCCCCGGCGTCCTGTCCAGCAACGGAGGACGGGATTTTGGAACCTTCCTCGGGATGCTGGGCCAACTCGGGTATGGGTTCGCCTACCGGGTTCTGGACGCTCAATACTTCGGACTGGCCCAGCGACGCCGCCGTGTGTTCGTTGTCGGATGTCTTGGAGACTGGCGCAGTGCCGCAGCGGTACTTTTTGAGCACCACAGCCTGCAAGGGCATCCTGCGCCGAGCCGAAAAGCGGGGAAAGTCGCTCCCACCATCCCTAGCCGCAGCACTGCAGGCGGTGGGCTCGGAACAGATTTCGACTGCGACGGCGGATTGCAAGTCGCCGGGACAATGAAAGCCTGCAAGGACTCGGGAGGCTGGTCAAACAGCGCCGACCATGCCGCAGCGGGTTACATGGTTCCGGTGGAAACTTTGTGCGTAGCCACGGGTCAGGCCGGTGCCGAAATCGGTGCCGACATGGCGCCGACGCTGAACTGCAACCATGAAGCGCCGTATGTGGCGCACAGCCTTCGCGGTGAAGGCTTTGATGCCAGCGAGGACGGCACGGGGCGGGGCACGCCGTTGGTGCCTCACGTCGTGGGAGCGCTCGCGTGCAACACTGGCCCAAACGGTCATGACGCCGGAAACTTCGCCTGCAATCAGGCGGTTGACGCGGGGCATGTATTGCCAGTGGCGTTTGCCGAAAACTCACGCCACGAGCTCCGCCTTGAAGGTGGCGATGGTCAGCGAACGGGCGCACTTAGCACCGGGGGCGGGAAGCCTGGACAAGGGGTGCCGATGATCGCTTTCCCGGCCAACCTGTCGGGCACGCCACTGGTGCCGGTCGGCGTCACGATCCACGGGACAGACCCGACTGTGCAAAAGGTAGCTAGTTACGACGAGCTGGCGCAGTGTCTGCGAGCCAGAACACCCGGCAACATCGACAACAGCAGCACGACGGTTGTTCAGCAGCCCGTGGCCTACGGAATCCGCACCGCCAACACCAGCAGCAACGGGTGGGGTATCCAAGAAGAATGCACGCACACCCTGGATTGCGCGCAAGGCGTGGCGGTGGCCGTGGCCCTGCGTGGACGCGAAGGCGGGGCGACAGCAGAGTTAGGCGACGAGGTGCAGAACTGCCTGCGGGCCAGCAGTGGCGGCGGAGACAAGCCGCATGTTCTGGCGTTTCCTGAACGCATGAGCGGAACCCAATGCGCCAGCACGGAAGACTTAGCGCCAAGCATGGGCGCGTTGAATCCGACCGCCATTGCAATCCAGGGAACGCTGCTGGACCGCAGCGATACCGCAGGGCCCGCAGGGCCCGCAGGGAGCGGGATCAACGAAGACGGCATAAGTTTCACCCAGACAAAGACCGACGTTCACGCCGTGGCTTATGGCATGGCAGTGCGCCGCTTGACGCCCACCGAATGCGAGCGCCTACAGGGGTTCCCAGACGATTACACGCAGGTTCCACACCGCAATAAACCCGCTGCTGACGGGCCTCGATACAAGGCTTTGGGAAATAGCTGGGCCGTGCCGGTGGCCCATTGGATCGGCCGACGCATTGATGCCGTCGAGGCCATTCATGCACAAAAAGCAAGGGAGGCCGCATGACAACCCACTGCGCCGCCTGTGGCCGAGTTCTGAAGCGCGACCCGATCATGGTCAACGACCTGCCGATGGGGCCAGTCTGCGCAGCCAAAGCGCCAGCGGTTGCGCCTGCCGGGCGCGATCTGTTTGGGTACGACACCGAGGCGGCGGCGGCCTCTGCCGGTGTGAGCCTTCGGTATTTCATCTGGTACGCCGGATTGACGGCACAGCGCGAGATTGCGCGGGGCTTCGCGGAATCGCGGGGAAGGCTGGGGCTGTGACGTTGCGAGTTGCACCAATCACGTTGCGCGAGGCGTGCGCCTTCATTGCTGCGCACCATCGCCACAACAAGCCCCCAACAGGATGGAAGTTTGGCGCAAGCGTGGTTCGAGACGGCGTGCTTGTTGGAGTTGCCACGGCAGGCCGCCCAGTATCGCGCGCCACGCAAGAGCAGGAGCCGCTGACGCTGGAAGTAAACAGGACGTGCACAGATGGCTCCAAAAACGCGAACAGCATGCTCTACGGGGCAATTTGGCGCGCAGCAAAGGCACTTGGCTACACCCGCTGCATCACCTACACGCAGGCAGACGAGACAGGCGCGTCGCTTCGAGCTGCTGGATGGGTAAGGGTCAAAGAGTTGGCCCCGCGTGGCAGTTGGGCCGAGAGCAGCGTGAAGATGAAGGCAGCCCGCGATCCAGTTGGGACCGGTGGAGTGGCGCGAGTGCTTTGGGAGATTCGCGCATGACCCCCCAAACCCCCATGCTCATATACCCAACAGTGCCCTTAAGCGCACTGCCGGACCCAGAGCGCGACGTGATCCGCAGATTCCTCACCGAGCACGTCCGAGGCATGGACCCGGCGAGCGACACGGCATGGCGCCGGATGTGGGGCCAACTGATGCGGGCCGAGCCGGGCGAGGGCTTCCAGTTGTACCGGCTGGAGGAACGCAGCGGGCCATTCCACAAGAGGCACCGGGCCATCCTGGAGCGGCTTTTCCACGCCCAAGAGCGATACAAGCTGATCGACCCCATGCATGACTGGCTGAAGCTGAAAGCCTACTTTGTCACATGGGGCGAAGGCACACGCGGCCAGCCCTTGCCTGTGCCCAGAAGCACGGCCTTCGACAAGTGCAGCGAGGACGACATCCGCGAATTCCATCGCCGCATGGTGGATCTGCTGCACGACCCAGCCATCCAGCGCCACCTTTTCCCGAAGGTGCGCAGCCACGACCGGCAGGGCATGGTCGATGCCGTGCTGGCCGACAGGGAAGACCAATGACCCGAGAAGACATTCCCCGGACCACCCAGCCAGCGACACCGGCAGCAGCCCTTGTCGTGCTTGGCAGTAGCCGACGCGCTGACCCACCCCTGTCCATGGGCATCTTGAAGCCGATCAAGGCGGTGGACTTTTACCGGCCCGCCCGCTTTCCAGCAATCAACAACGCGCCGTTGCCCCGCGACCTGGGCAGCAACACCAACCAAGGATGAAGACATGAACACTGAAACCACGAACCACGGCACCGCTGGCATTGTTGCCCCCGCCCCGGGCCGCGAACTGAGCTTCGGCGAAAAGGCCGTGGGCCTCGGGTTCAACCCCGGCGCCAATCCCGAAGTGCACGCCTGCAAAGCCGGGTTTGCCGTCGAGATTGACCGCATGAACGACCTGCGCAACGCCACGACTGACAACGAGGTCAAGCGCATGGCATCGGTGGCCATCACCGAACTGCAGACCGCCCAGATGTGGGCAGTCAAGGCCATCACCTGGCAGTCCTGACGCCTTGCACTCCAAGAACAAGCCAGCCCAAACCGCCGCAGAGCGCAGGCACGTTGCCAAAGTGGCCGCGCTGCCTTGCTCCGTGTGCGGCGATACCGGCCCGGTAGAGGTTCACGAGCCCGAGCAGGGCCTGTGGTTTGCAAGCATTCCCCTGTGTATCCCCTGCCACCGAGGGCCGGACGGCTGGCACGGAACCCGGCTTCGCTGGAAGCTGCGCAGGGTGAATGAATTGCAGGCGATCGACAAGACATATCGGGCTCTAGCCCTCGCCGTTACTGCATGAGTAGCTATCAAAACAGGAGTGGAAGCAATGAAACTGAGAATCAAGACAGAGCGGGAATACAAAGGCTATTTGGTCCGGGTCTGGTGGGATTGGCTTGAAGTCGCCTATTTTGTGTTTGGGCTGCGTGGCCTGAAAGCTGAAATCGAATTCCCGTCTGACTGGCATGATCACCGCCGCGCATGGGTACGGCTGGGCTTTGGCCTGTTCACCCTGGCGTTTTCTTTCCCGTGGCGCTGGGTGGTGCCTGACGACTATCAATGCTCAGGGCCAACCTACGGGTTTAGTTTCTTTCAAGACGGCCTGCACCTTCACTGGGGTAAATGCCATGGCAAACGAAGCGACCCGATGAAGGTCATTCAAATGCCTTGGGGATGGCGGCACCGGCTGCATGAGCTTCTGAGCGGGCCTGTTGATGCGCCTTACACCTACACGCTGCGCTCTGGAGAGGTTCAGCAGCGAACCGCTTCTATGAACATAGAGCGGCGCGTCTGGACGCGCCCATGGTTGCCGTACAAGCGCGAACGCCAGTACATCAATATCAATTTTTCTGAAGAAGTTGGCGAGCGCAGCGGTTCATGGAAAGGTGGCGTTTTAGGGTGCAGCTACGACATGCTGCCGAACGAAACCCCGTTGGCCGCGCTGCGCCGCATGGAACAAGAACGCAAGTTCTTCTGAACAGGAGCAAAACAGAGTGAGAAAGAAGTGTCGCCGCAAGGTCTGGAACCTCGTCAACCCCATTGATCACGCGATCATGGGCGCAGCCATCACGCAGGAAGGCCACCTTGACCACCTCCGCATCCGTGAGCTTGGCAGCATTGAGGCATTCCGCACCGGCAAAGCCACAAAAGACGACTGGCGCAGCCTTGCCGACATGCTGAACATCACCGAGACGCTGGCCGGTAGCGGAGTCGGGCCCGAGGCTCTGGAACCCTGCCAACTGGCGCAGCAGGCCCTTTCCAACGCGCATGCAAGGCTGCAGGCCGGGAAGTCCCTCGGGTTCACCGGCCCAGAGCTTCAGGCCATGCGAGAGGCCTACGACTACCACGACATCCAGCGCCAGAGCATCAGCCGGGCGCAGTACGAGCAGGCCATCAAGAAGACCGCCGACCGCATCAGATCCGCCCACCCTGACCTAAAGGTGTTTGCATGACCGGTTTCAGCGCCAAGACCATCCGCATCTGCGAAGCCATCCAAAAGCAGCGCATAGCCACTCAGGAGACGGTCAGGATTGACCTGTCCGAGGAAGACCAAAAGAACCTGAACAGTGCGCTTCGCAGCGCCAATAAGCGCGGCCTGTTGATCCTGGCCTGCGGACAGTTCGGCTACCAATACCGCGTAGCACCGGACTGGCGCAAAAAGGTGGAAGAAGCCGCAACGCCGAAGTTCAAGCTGGTCAACCCGTTGCGGTGCCCGGCAAACAGCATTTTTCAGGTTGCCAAATTCATCAAGACTGAAGGAGCACGGGCATGAGAATCACCGACCGCTACGCCAGCGCAGTCAACAGCCACAGCCTGACCGTTGACCCCAGAACCACAATGAGCGACACCGATGTACTCGCCGCCATGGGCTGGGCCAGCCGGCAAGTCCCCATGGCTGTGGCTCTGGAGCGCCTGTTTGCCGGCGACAGCACCGCGGCGAACGTCATCGTGGCCATCCTCGCCCAGCAAGCCCATGAATACAGCTTCAAGATCGAAACCAAGATCAGCCGCCTGCAGTGCGCCGACATGGCCAAGGCCTGCCTTGCGTGGTACAGACACGGAACCTGCAAGCCCTGCGGAGGGCATGGCTACCTGCTGGCCCCAGGTGCGCCGACGCTCAGTGAGCGGACGTGCCCGACCTGTGCAGGGATGGGAAAGATCATCCTAGAGACGCAATTCCCGGAAGCCCACCGGGAGCTTGTACGATGGATGGCGGCCGAGTTGGAGCGCGAGTCTGGCAGGGCTGCGCCGGCAGCGATGCGCAAGCTGGCGCCGAGATTGGAGTTGTGATGACGACCGCCGAAGACCGAAAACAAATCTTGAGCAAGTATCGCAGTGGCGCCAAAAAGGCACACCTTGCGAAAGCGTATGGGCTATCTGCCACGCGGATTAGCGCAATTATTGCGAGTGAGCATCGCAAAGAGCTAGAAATGGCCAACCCACCCCCGTTGCACGGGTTAACCGTGCGCGCAAAAAACACACTGCTTGGCGCCGGGCTGGAAACCAGACAGGAGATCCTGCAAGCCTATAGGGCCAACAAACTTAAAGACGTGCTCAACTTAGGAGCAAAATCGGCGGAAGAAATCCGGGTATGGCTGAATGAGCCTTTGCCGACAAAGCCAGTGCGCGACCCCTGCACTTGCCCAGACTTCCAGCGCGCGACCGAGGGCGGCACCGCAGACGATGGCTGTAGCCAAGCCATAGACAACGACAACGAGGGGCATTGGTACATTGGGCGCCTGATCGACAAGCCGCTGAAATTCTGCCCGTACTGCGGCAAACCCTTGCAACTGCCCAAAAATTGAGCATAATGCGGGCAAGCCAATATATCGGCCGGCTGGGCTTCAGTCGGTTACAAGACAAAGTTTGGCCGAAACCCCTGATGGCGGAGCTATTCCCAAAACTGCTGAGTTGGCAGTTTCCCTTGACCGGGAGAGTGAAGAATGAGCTTTGCCGAAATCAGCCGGTTGCCTTACAAGCATCTTCCTACCGACGTGCTCCTGATGATGCGGGAGAATCTGCGCAAGGAGCTTAGTAAGCGCGGGTATGGAAGTAACGTAGAGGAATTTCAGAAGGCCCCAGTGGGCGGCGGAATGTTTGGCCGTGGGGTCAAGCGGCCAGACGAAAAAAGCTTCAAAGAGAGGCTTGCACAGTTGGACGCCATCATGGCAGAGGACTGGAGTCATCTTTTTCCAGTAGGGAGCGACGAGCGCCGCTTTTATGTCTATGCCCATATCAACCCTCGAAAGCGAGCGGTAATCAAAGGCGGTGAATTCAAGCTGTACATGCCAGGATTGCCGTTTTATATAGGCAAAGGCTGCGGTCAGAGAGCTTGGCAATTGGCCAGAAACGAGGGGCACGGCGTTGAGCTGAAGCAGTTGCGCGACCAGGGTGTTGCCGATAGTGAAATCGTCCATTTGATCCGCCAAGATCTGACCGAGCAAGAAGCCTTGGAGATTGAGTCAAAGCTGATCTTTTTCTTTGGGACCAAGTTTGAAGCCGGACGGAAGGGGATTCTGGTTAATCTAGACTTTCCAGCGCGTCCAGTTCAAGGGCAATAGCCACCCCCAAAGATTCCGAGAAGCCCGCACAACGCGGGCTTTTTGCATTCCGAACCCCACAAAACCCAGCGCATCAGCTTCCGTCTCCTCCCCTGGGGAAGCGCCGCGCTGGCCCCAGCGGTATGAGTGGGCCAACGGCCCGAGGCAATCAACCGCAGCGGATTCTGGTCGATTCGTCGGGCTCCAAGTCCTGACAGGGGCCGACCAAGGCCGCACACCCAATTCATCAATCCTTGCAACCGATAGAAAAAACCTATCGCGCGCCGGGCGGTCAACCGAGCCGTACAAATCAAGGGTATCCCGCTGATACCACGCGGAAAAGAGGCGGGCGTCCGCAGGCGAACCTGTGGCAGCTTTACTGACAAGACGGCTGGCCGTGGTCCATGGAATCCGGCGAAACGGGCTAAGAGGTTAAGACACCGCGCAAGCGGTAGGCGATTGGCTCCCGTAAGGAGCGCCCGATAACATCTACATGGTGCTGAACAGGATGATCCCAGAGGCGAAAGCCTCCCCCGTCAGGACAAACGCAGGGCAATGGATCGGACGTAGGGAAGTCAATACCTACGTCTTGTCTTTTGCCTGAACCGATAGTAAGATTCAATCACGTCTTGTCAACGAGATGGCGAAAGCTATCGGAATCAGCCGCTCTACCCGGGCGGCTTTTTCTTTGGCAAGCCTCAATCTGTCTCCGGGCTGCCTCGGCAGCCTTTCACAGCCCGCCAGCAGCAATGCCGGTGGGCTTTTCTATTTGCAGAGGACGCCGAATGCTCGACATTGACGCCGCTCTGACCAAACTTGCCGGCGCCGTTGGTGCTTGCGCCAGCCTTGCCTTTCTCAAGGGCACGTGGCCCGAACGTGTGGCTATGGCCATCGGTGGTTCGGTGGTCAGTTACTACGCCACCCCATGGGCGGCAGCCAAAGCCGGGCTCCCCGAAGGACTCAGCGGGTTCCTGCTGGGCCTGTTCGGCATGACGGTATGCGCAAAAGTCTGGGAAGCCATCCAGGCCACCCCGATTGCCGAGGTCTGGAGCGCCGCACTGGCCAAAGTATTCGGCGCCCGGGGAGCCGGGAAATGAACTTCGTGACCCTGATCGCCTGCGGATTGATCGCGGTTTTCTGCGTGGCGGCCGTGTGGTCCCATAAGTTCACCGACACCTTGACCCAGCGGATTGCCCTGGGCGTGGGCTGCGTCGGCGCCGTGGGCACCGGCTGGTACGCCAACCAAACACCGCTACCCGGTCCCGTGGAACTGCTGATCTGGGCTCTGGCCCTGTTCTGCGCCGCCACTGGGCACAAATTGAGCCAAGAACGAAAAGCCCCCGAGGAAAGACAACAGCCGGCCAGCGAAGAACCTGACCGCCCATGCTGATGAGGGTGAAGTGAGAACCGCACACGACTGGTACAACGTGCTGTGCATGCTGGAGGTCAAGCCCGGAGTCGCTGCGGAGTGGGCTGAGGTGTTTGCCGATGTCGTGGAGCCTGAGACGTTTAGTGCTGGCGACGAAGACCTGAGCGCATTCCTTGGGCAGATCCTGCACGAGAGCGCCGGCCTGACCCGGCTGCAGGAATCCCTGACCTACAGTGCCGAGCGCCTGACCGTGGTTTGGCCCGGACGGTTCCCGACCAAAGCAGAAGCGCAGCCTTACGCCAACAACCCCGAGGCCCTGGCCAACAAGGTGTACGGCGGCCGGATGGGCAACACCGAACCTGGCGACGGCTGGAAGTACCGCGGCAGGGGCCCGCTGCAGATCACGGGACGCGACAACTACCGCGCAGTGGGCGAGATCATGGGCCAAGACCTTGAAGGCATGCCCGAGCTGCTGGAGCAGCCCCGTTTCGCGCTGGAAGCCGCGATTGCCTGGTGGGAAGACAAGATCCCCGACAGCCTGCTTGGCGACATCGAGAAAACAACCAGGCGGGTAAACGGCGGAACCCTCGGACTGGCACACCGGGAAGACCTGACGGACAAGGCGCGCGAGGCGCTGGCCTGATGTTCGCCCTGCTGAACTGGCGCCTGTGGGCCGGCATCGCCCTGGCAATCGCTCTGGCCGCCAGTCACGCCATGGCCTACCGCACCGGTAAGGCGACAGTCAGGGCAGATTGGGACCGAGACATCGCAGAGCGCACAACCAAGGCACTTCAGGCGGAACAAGCCGCCCGAGCCAAGGAACAGGAACTGCTGACCGCCAGACAGAAAGTCGAGGAACGCTATGCAGCCGAAAAGAAACGCGCTCAAGCCGCTGCTGCTGGCGCTCAGTCTGAGCTTGACGGCCTGCGCAACGACCTCGCCGCCCGCGGAACCCGTGAAACCCCCGCAGATCCCGCCACCCCCGCCCGAGCTGATGGAGCCGGAAGACTTGAGCGGGAGTTACTCGGACATTGTGCGACTGCTCTTGCAGAACTGGCGGGGCAAGCTGACCGACTGGAAACAAAGCTCGTAGGCCTGCAGAACTACGTCAAAGACGTGTGCACGCCCCCACAACCCCACTGAAAGACCGCCATGGCAACCATGATGCCCCAACAACCCGCGATGCAAGAGCCCATGCAGGAAGAAGGCGCCCCCACAGGCGGCTACGAAATCTGCATTTACGTGGGAGCCGACGGCCAGATCAGCGTGGGCGTGGAAACCGCTGAATACGAGGCTGCCGAAGAAGAAGGCGCCCAGGCGGCCGGCATGGAGAAGGAATCCATGCAACCCGTTGGCGACTTCCAGGAGGCCATCAAGACCGCCATGGACATCTACAAGGCCAACGGCAAGATGGCCGAAGGCCAAGCCGAGGAAGCCAAGGGCTTTGCGGAGGCCTTCAGCGTATGAAGGCAACCCTGACCCTGGAAGACGACGGCCTGGCCGGCGTGAAGCTCACCACCAACTTCCACGGCGAAGCCGCACCAAACAGCCCGGCACACCGCGCGGCAATCCTCCTGATGGAGCACATGAACACCCTCGGGGCACCGCAGGAAGACCAGGAACCCTTCAAGTTGGAAGCGCCGAAGCTGCGCCTCGTCGGGGTCAACTGACCATGCCAGCCAAAAAGACAGCGGCGAAGAAGGCGCCGGCAAAGCCACCCAAGAAGAAAACGGGTCCGCCGCCAGTAGCCAAGAACAAATTGACCGATGCAGGAGTGAGAGCAATCGCCAGCATGATCGTCGAGGGCGAGAGCTATCGGGACATATCGGCGCATTTTGAGGTGTCGCTGGCTACGCTGGCAAGTTGGATTGAAGAGAACCCTGAACGGTCTCGCGTGTGCGCGCGTGCGAGGGAAATCAGCGCCCAGACGTTTGACGAACAAGCCCTTGAGGTTGTTCGTGGGGCTACTGATATGTTCGCGCTGGCCAAGGCCAAAGAGGAAGCCATACACCTTCGCTGGCGTGCCAAAGCGGCAAACCCGCGCCGGTATGGCGAGAAGATGGCGCTGGGTGGCGCGGATGACTTGCCGCCGATCAAGAACGCCGTGAGCATGACGACCGAGCAACTGATGGCCATTGCGGCAGGCGCCAAGACGTGATCAGCAGAGAGCAGGCGGCCCGGGAGTTGTTGCGCCGGCAGTACGCCAAAGACAGTCTTGTGGACTTTGCCCAGGCGATTGATGTACCCGGAAAGCCGGCCAGCGATAGCGACGATGAATGGATCTTCAGGCCCATTGAGACGGTTGCCGCAGCGCATCACATTCTGTTGATGGACACGCTGGACCGGGTGTTTACCCGGGAAATCCGCAACCTGATGGTGTTCATGCCCCCGGGTTCGGCCAAGTCAACCTATGCCAGTGTGGTGTATCCGGCCTACGCCATGGGCAAGCGACCCGGCTCCAAGTTCATCCTTGGAAGCTACGCATCAAGCATTGCATGGAAGCAAAGCCGCAGGACCAGGCAGATTGCCAAGTCTCAGAAGTTCCGGCCGATCTTTGACACGGGGCTGGTTGCAGGCAATCAGTCCGTCGAAGAATGGGCCATGGAAAACGGTAGCGAGTACATGGCTGGCGGCATCTTGGCCGGCATGACTGGCAATCGAGCATCGGACATCATCATTGATGACCCGGTAGCTGGCCGGGAAGACGCGGAAAGCGAAACCATCCGCAAGAAAACCAAGGAAGCCTACGAGGATGACCTGAAGACCCGCCTGATTCCAGGGGGTTCGACCATCATCATTCAGACCCGGTGGCACGAAGAAGACCTGTCGGGCAGCATTCTTCCCGAGGGATGGGACGGGCAAAGCGGTTTGATGAAGGGGCAGGACGGGCAGGACTGGTATGTCTTGTGTCTGCCGGCCATCTGTGACCGCGAAGACGACCCGCTGCAACGCAAGATTGGCGAACCCTTGTGGCCGGAATGGTTCTCCAACGGCCACTTTGAGAAGTTCAAGAACAACCCGCGCACATGGTCTGCGCTGTTCCAGCAGAAGCCCAGGCCAAGCGAGGGCGCAGAGTTTCAACTGTCATGGGTGCAGCGGTATCGCAACGCTCCCGGGGTGATAAACACCATCATTCTGGTGGACCCGTCCAGCGGCAGGAAAAAGAACTCAGGCGACTACACCTGCATGTGGGTGATTGGCCTGGCTGCAGACGGCAACATCTTTGTCCTTGATTGCGTGCGCGACCGGCTGAACCTGACGGATCGGGTGTTTGCCCTGATGGAGTTGCACCGCACCTGGAAGCCGCTGGAGGTTCGGTACGAAGAATACGGACTTCAGGCCGACATCGAGGCAGTCCAGAACGAGCAGGAGCGCCAGCAGTACCGGTTCAAGATCACGAAGGTAGGCGGTGCAACCAAGAAGGAAGACCGGATTCGCCGGCTGGTTCCGTGGTTTGAGCACGGCAAGATTTGGATGCCTCAAAGCCTGATCTACAACGGCCGAGATCTGCTCAAAGAGTTCCTGAACCAAGAGTACGCATCGTTCCCTGTCGCGCGTACCGACGACATGATGGATTCACTGGCAAGGCTGGCAGAGCCAGACCTGAAGCTGCCATTCCCGAAAGAAGCCAAACGCATGGCGGCATTGCCAGCGCAACGCTCCACCGTACCCGGCATGGGCGTACTCGGATAGCCCAACACACACAAAGCAGAGGACCACGAAATGGCCACAGTCACCCCTACCAACGACGGAAACATCGCAGGAGACGGCAGCGTTGCCATGTTCACCTGGCCAACCATGGCGAACGGCGATGACGGCAGCGCAGTCGAATTGATCCCATGGGCCGACCGCTGCGTTCAAGTCACCGGCACCTTCGGCGCTGGCGGAACTGTCGTGATCGAAGGCAGCAACGACAACAGCAATTGGGCAACCCTGTACCACGCCCAAGGATCGGCGGCCAGCTTCACCGCGGCAGGCATCCGCCAGATCGTGGAGACGCCGCGCTACGTGCGCCCCCGAGTCACGGCCGGCGACGGCACCACCAGCCTGACGGTTTCCATGACCCTGCGTCGTGCCAACCCGATGCGGACCTGATCGATGCGCAAGCCCGTACCGAAACCCGTGACGCCTGATCCCGCCGAGCGCATGGAGCGCCTGGCGCGCATCAGCACGTTCTTCACGACTGAGCGGGACGAGGCTGTCAGCGCGCGCCGGGACACCGGCATCGAGAAGGTTTGGCAGCAGGCCGAAGAAGCCTACCTCGGGATCGATGACGCCAACCGGTCAGAGTTCACCGGGGCAAACTGGGCCAAGCCTACGGCATTGTCTGGACCCGTCACGACCGGGTATTCCCGGTTCAACGATGGCCGCAGTACCGTTTTCATCCGCCTGACCAGCCGCTACGTCGATGCCGGTGCGGCCAAGCTGCAGGAGATCCTGCTACCCATTGACGGCAAGCCCTTCACGTTCACCGCGTCTCCAATCGCTGAAGGCGTGGCCGAGTTCCTGGACGACGCCCGCAATGTGATGTTGGACAACGGCCAGCCGGCGACCCGGGAACTGAAGCCCGAGGAAGTCGTGCAACAGCCGGGCATGCCGGCTCAGCCGACCGAGGTTCCTCTGAAGGTCAAAGACCTGGCGCAGGAAAAGCAGGAGTTGGCCGACAAGAAGGCCAAGAAAGCCGAAAAGCGCATCTACGACTGGATGGTGGAAAGCCAGTACCCGGCCGAAATGCGCAAGGTCATTTTCGACATGGCCCGGATTGGGGTGGGCATCATCAAGGGGCCGATCCCTCAGGTGCGCCGCAAGAAGGCCGTCAAGAAAGACAAGGCCGGCGAAACCACGCTGCTGATCCTGGACAAGACCGTCCCGGGCTACGAGTGGCGCGACCCGTGGAACATCTACCCGGACGCAAGCTGCGGCGAGAACATCCAGCACGGCAGCTACTTGTACGAGAAGGACTTTCTCAGCGACAAGCAGCTTCGCAACTTCATGCGCGACCCGACCTATCTCAAGGAGCAGGTCAAGAAAGTGCTGGACGAAGGCCCGAGCAAGACGCAGGAAGGCGGCACGCTCAAGCTGAACCCGGAGAACAAGAAGGGCCGCTACACCGTCTGGTATCGCTACGGCCAGATGACCCGGGAGCAGATGCAGGAAATCTACTGCTGCAAGCCTGACGAGAAGTTCCCCGAGGGCGAGACGTTCCACGCCATCATGACCATGGTGAACGACACCGTGATCAAGGCGGTTTTCAGCCCGTTGGACAGCGGCGAACTGCCGTACCACGCTTGCCCATGGCAGCGCCGCGCCGGGCATTGGGCCGGTGTTGGAGTCGCGGAGCAGATCTTTGCCCCGCAGCGCATCGTCAACGCATCGACCCGGGCGCTGCTGAACAACGCCGGCAAGAGCGCCGGCAGCCAGATCGTGGTGAAGCAGGGCGTGATCGAACCCGCAGATGGCGAGTGGATCGTGTTTCCCGACAAGGTTTGGTATGCCCTGGAGTCGGCGGCACTGGAAGACATCCGGCAGGCTTTCCAAACGTTCGTGATTCCCAACGTCACGCCAGCCATGTTGAGCATCATCGAGTTCGGCTACCGCACGGCAGAGGAATCGACCAGCATCCCCCTGATCACACAAGGCCAGACCGGGCCGACGACGCCGGACACCTTTGGCGCCGCCCAGCTTCAGAACAACAACGCCAACCAGTTGCTTCGCTCCGTGGGCTATGCCGTGGACGACTACATCACCGACCCCGTGGTCCGGCAGAGTTACGAACTGCTGCTGCTGGACCCGGACATCCCGGACGACGAGAAGGGCGATTTCGACATTGACGCCCATGGTTCCGCTGCACTGGTGGAGCGCGCCATTCAGGACCAGACCATCGCCCAGATGGGCCCCATGGTGCTGAACCCGGCATACGGCGTGGACCCCCAGAAGTGGCTGCAGGAGTGGCTGAAGTCCAAGCGGCTGAACCCCAAGGACTTCCAGTACACCGAAGCCGAAATCGAGAAGATGCGCAGCACGCCACCGCCGCCGCCACCGCAGTTGGCCGCCGCGCAGATCCGCGCACAGACGGACGTGCAGATTGCCCAGATGCGCGAGCAGGGTGCCATGGCACGGGACGCCACCGACACCGACCGGGATCGCGCCTACGTGCAAGCCGAGACGCAGCGCACCGAGCGGGAACACGAGGCCCGCATGGCAGAACTGAACGCCAAGCTGCAACTGGCTCAACTGGACTACGCCAGCAAGCGAGAACTCACGCTGGAAGAAGTCAAGGCCAAGTTGGCAGACACCACGATCAAGGCCAACCTGCAGCGCGAACTGGCCAGCATGAACGGCGCAGGCCAAGCACTGAAGCCGCCGACTGAACCTCCGGGACGCGCGGCGCCTGGCCGGGCCTACGAGCAATGAACGAACGATTCACCCTAGCCAAGGCTGACCGTGTTTCCTCGACATGGATCGCCTTGAAGAAGCACCTTGAACAACGATTGGAAGTCCTCAGAGCCCAGAACGATGGCGACTTGAACCCCGAGAAGACCGCCAAGACGCGCGGCCAGATCGCAGAGGTCAAGCGCATTCTGAGCCTGGACAAGGATCTTCCGCATATCGAATCCTGAATCCGCCGCCTGCCGCAAGGCACACGGCATTTTGCTGCACCCCACGCGCAAGCGCCGGGTGTGATGTGACGACGCCGCAGAGATGCGGCTTTTTTAATGGATGACTGCATGGACGAGGAAAACCAGACGGGACAAGTGGACACCACGCGAGTGGAAGACCAGAGCGAGGCGGCAGGTTTCGCATCGCTGTTCAACGACGGGCCCACGGAAACGCCGGCCGGTAACGAGCAGACGCAAACCCCTGAACCCGCCGAGGCAGCGCAGGAACCTGCACCGCCGCCCAAACTCGCACAGATCACCGAAGACCAATACGCCGAATTGCTAGCCCGCGCAGCCGCAGTTGATGAACTGAAGGCCGGGCTGGACAAGAAGGTGGACACGGCATTCGGGAAGATTGGCGAGATCAACCGTTTGATAGCCAGCCTCCAACAGAGCACGCCAGCCGGCGAAGCCATCAGCCTGAACGACGACGACTTGGCGGAACTCAGCAGTGAGTTCCCCGAAATCGCCGCCATGACGGCCAAAGGCCTGAACCGTGTCTTGTCGCGCCTGAAGGGGACGGGCGGAACTTCCCCGGACATTGAAAGCATTGTTCAGCAACGACTTGCCCCCGTCATGGAAGCACTGCCCACCCGGGTAGAGGCCATGGTGTCGGAAAAGCTGCTGGCCAAGGAACACGGCGACTGGCGCGCAATTGTCGGCAAGCCAGACGAGAAGACGGAATACCGCGCGTGGCTATCCACGCAACCCGCGGAGTACCAACAGACCGTCAGCGAAACCTATGACTCTGTGGTGATCGGTGAATCCCTCACCCGGTTCAAAGCAGAGCAGGCCAAGGCTCAGGCCGCAGCCGAAGACGCACGCAAGAAAGCCGAAGCAGCCAACCAACGAAAGAGCCGATTTGAAGCGGCAGCCACGCCGCGCGGAATGCCCGGCAACACCCCATTGGAAAGCGACGAAACCGCAGGGTTCCGAGCCGCCTTTTCATCGGGGTGAATCAACCAACCCCCAGCAAATAGGCCGCCGTGAGCGGCTTTTTTTGCGTCTGAAAAAAGGAACAGGCCATGTCTGTCAATAGCTACCTCAACACTCCGTGGCGTATCGGGAAGTTCAAAGGGAACATCCTGAAGCGCGCCATCCCCAGCGAAGTCCTGCAGCGCGAGGGCCGTCAGGTCCAGATGCCGAAGAACAACAGCAACACCTATGTTGCCCGCCGCTTCCTGCCCTACGGCGCGACCGCGACCGATGCGAACACCATCAACCGTTTTTTCCAGAACGGCACTGGCGACCGCACGCTGTCCATGATCGCAGCCAATACCGCCAGCGAAGGTGTGACAACCACGCCGGATTCCATCACGCCGCAAGACACGACCGTGGTGATCCAGCAGTTCAACTGCCTGTACGGCTTCACCGACCAGACTTATGACCTGGGCGAAGACGACATTGCCAAGGAATGCGCGAGCATCGTTGGCGAGCGTGTGACGCTGATCAACGAGCAGATCGTGTACGGCGCCCTGAACGCCTGCACCAACGTGTACTACGGCGGCACCGGCACCAGCCGCGCCACGGTGAACGGCGGTGTGACGCTGAACTTCCTGCGCAAGATCGCCCAGAACCTGGCGGCCAACCACGGCATGATGGTCAACACGACCTTGAACGCCTCGGGTGACTTCGGTACTTCGGCTGTCAGCGCCGGCTATGTGGTGTACGCCCATACCGACCTGGAGCCGGACATCCGCGACCTGCCGAACTTCATCCCCGTGGAGAAGTACGCCAGCCGCAAGCCCATCAGCGACTACGAAATTGGCGCGTGCGAACGCTTCCGCTTCGTGCTGTCCCCGGATCTGCCATCTGTGCAGGACGCCGGGGCCGCGATTGCTGCGACCGGCCTGTACTCGACCAGCGGGACCTACATCGACGTGTACCGCATGGTTGTTCTGGCCAAAGAAGCCTTCAGCCAGATCGCAGTGCGCGGCGAGTCGTCCACCGACCCGACCATGCTCATGCCCGGCCAGAAGGACAAGAGCGACCCGCAAGGCCAGCGCGGCTTCGCGGGTGCCAAGTGGTACAAGGCCGTGATGCTGGAAAACCCAGGCTGGATGGCGTCGGCAAACGTGGGCCGCAAGGCGCTGTGATGACCAGGCTGGGGAGTGATCCCCGGCCAACTCACAAGGAAAACACATGCTGAACACCATCACTCAATGGGTCAACTCGCTGACCAACGGTTCTGACAAGCTGGCTTTGCTGCCACCTTTCAAGGCCATTGGTGATCGCTACTCGTCCAACACGTTCACCTCTGCCGGCCTTGTCATCAAGGCTGGTGGCAGTGCCATCGTGAAGGCGGGTTCCGCGTTTTACGCCATTGCCAACGGCACCCTGTTGACCAAGACGGCCAACACCGACATGGCGGCGCTTTCGGGCACCGTCACCAATGCCAAGTTCAATGTCTTCTGCTTCTACGTGGATTCGGCGGGAACGCTGACCTCCGCCATGGGCACCGAAGGCGCTACCTTGGCTGCTGTGGTCATGCCTCCTCTCCCGGAGAAGAAAGCCTGCATTGGCTTCGTGATCATCAACCCGACTGGCACTGGCAACTTCGTCGGCGGCACCACGCCGCTGGATGACGCCACTGTCGCACCGGGCGCTCTGTATGTGAACACCATCGGGCCGTTTGACCCGACCGTTCTGGTTTAACCCACTGAAAAGGAGTCCTGAATCATGGACCAACTTCAACAAGTCCCCCTGACCCTGGCGACGACTGGCGGTGTTTTCACCGGCACCAGCTCGTTTGGTGCGAACACCACCTACGCCACGACTGCGACCATCAACTACTGCATCAAGGGCGTTTTTGCAACGGCCAAAACCGCAGTCACCGGTGGAACCACGCCAACCACTGACGGCGCCACTGGCGATGCCATCACCTTGACGGCCAACAACGGCACTGTCGTGGTGTGGGGCATGAACAGCGCCGGCACGGTGAGCGTGTACCAGGGCAATACCGAACCGCTGGACGCGGCCGGTAACTTCACCAACGCCCCGCAGTTCCCGATTGTTCCCGACACCATCTGCCCGTTTGCGTACCAGGTCATCAAGGCCGGCGCGACGACCTCGGGCACCTGGACGTTCGGTTCCAGCAATTGGAACGCTACCGGCCTGTCGCATTCCGCGAAAGACCTGTGCACGATGCCGCCGCGCCCGGTGACTTCGTGATCCCCGAGGGTGAAAGCCCTCATTCCCTGAAGGCCCGGCTAAACACCGGGCCTTTTTCATTTCAACCGGAGAACCCATGCCCGAAATCGAAAACCCCCCTGTACGCCGTCGCCGCGTTGCGCCCGTGACCATCACCAAATCGGTGGACTTCACCGACGACCAGATTGCCCAGCGTGACCCCACGCCGCACAGCCTGGAAGAAGCCCCCGACTTCAGCGACACCATTCAGGCGGTGGACCCCAAGCACATCGAGAAGGAATACCTCGAACGCTTGAAGATGGACAACGACCCGGTGACGATTGTGATCGCCAAGGGCAATGAGCAGAAGCCGGCCCTGACTGTTCCCGTGTGGGTCAACGGTATCGGCGCCGAAGTGCTCAAGGATGGCAAGTGGGTGCAACTGGGATGGATGCCCGTTGACATTGCCGTGACCACCAAGCGCAAATTTGTCGAGGCCCTGGCGCGCGCCAAGCCCGTGAACGTGGACAACGAAGTCATTGGCGGCATGAACCCGCTTGGCGATATGCCCAAGAACCAGATCACGCATACCGCGCGTGCCCTCAACCAATTCAGCGTGCTGGAAGACCGCAACCCCAAGGGCGGCGAGTGGCTTCGCCGCCTGATGGCAGAGCGTTGACATGACCTTCCTTGAGCTTGTCCAGCGGCTGGCCACGGAATGCGGTGTGCCGGTGAGCAACATCACCACCACCGTCAACCAGACCGGCGAGGCCGGGCGCCTTGTCAACTGGACCAACGCGGCATGGCTGGCCATCCAGAACAAGCACAAGGACTGGGATTGGATGCGCCGGTCCACGTCTTGGACGACGATTGACCAGCAGCCGACCTACACCACGGCGGAGTGTGGAATCACGGCCGGCACGTTCGGAGCCTGGGAGCGCAACACCTTCCGGTGCTACGACACGTCGGCTGGAGTCGGGAGTGAGCAGTACCTGCGCTACATCAGCTATGACGAGTGGCGCGACCGGTACAAGTTCGGCGCCATCCAGTTGACCTACACCCGACCCATGGAAATGTCGATCACCCCGGACAAGGGGATTGCACTGGGGCCGTTCCCGATTGCCGGCTACACGATCCGCGGCGACTACTTCCTGGCGCCGTCCAATATGTCCGGGGACAGCGATGAACCCGCGCTGCCGGAATACTGGCAACTGGCCATCGTCTGGCGGGCCATGATGTTCTACGGCAGCTTTGAGTCTGCGCCCGAGGTCTTCTCCATGGGCCAGCGCGAGTTTGCCGCTGCCATGACACAGATTGAAGCCGACCGCCTGCGTGAAGTCGTGTTTGCGGGGCCGCTGGCATGAAGCAGGAATTCGTCAAAGTCTTCTACGAGACGATGGCGCTCAAGGGTGGGCTGGACCAGATCACGCCCACGCTGTCCCTGCCTCCCGGTGTGCTGCGCGACGCCCTGAACTTTGAATGTCTGGAAAACGGCGGCTACGGGCGGATCGGCGGATATGAGCGGTACAGCGGCCAGCCGGCGCCATCCGATGCCGTCTATGCGCTGCTGTACGTCTCCAGCTTCACCAACACGCCATCCGTCGGCCAGACCATCACCAACGCCGGGGCCACGGCCACCGGCACCATCATTGCGGTGGGCAACAACTACATCGCCTACACCGAGGCGGCCGGGGCATTCACCATTGGCGACACCCTGAAAGTTGGGGCAACCGTCATTGGAACCCTGATCACGCCGCAAGGCGCGATGTCGTCGTCCGTCAACGCTCAGTACGTGAACCTCGCGGCCAATGTGTACCGCGCAGACATTGCCAAGCCGGTAGGCAGCGGGCCGATTCGTGGGGTGTTCGTTCTGGACGACCTGACCTATTGCCTGCGGGACAACGCTGGCGCCACGGCCATGAACCTCTGGGAACAGAGCAGCGCCGGGTGGGTGCAGGTTCCGTTCTTCAAGAAGGTGTCTTTCACCGTTGGAGCGGTGGCAGTGCCGGCAGACGGCGCCACGCTGACCCAAGGCGGTGTGACGGCCACGGTCAAGCGCGTCGTCAAGCAGTCCGGCGCCTGGACGGGCACGGCGGCCGGGATCTTGGTCATCACCAACGTGTCAGGCGGGAACTTTGCTGCCGGCGCTGCAACGCTGACCGGTGGCGCTACCGTGACCCTGAGCGGGATTCAGACCGACATCA
>OFRG01000260.1_pt1 | contig 22394 bp, 50 predicted proteins | sample 1543071 | NCBI WGS metagenome assembly OFRG01 (sample SAMN07774222, study PRJEB24372) | wastewater metagenome | isolation source: WWTP Verbania (Effluent) | place: Italy: Verbania | collected 2015-12
CTTAAGGCATTTTTAACAACAGCTATAGGAGTGCTGCCACATCTATATTTTTTTATAATCTCTATGTTTTCTTTTAAATAATCTGGTCTTCCTTTACTTTTGGGATTGTAAATTGAAATTACAAAGTCACCTTCAGCAGCCAGCTTTACTCTTTTTTTAATTAAATCATATAGATGTATCTCATCTTTATGTAAAGAAAATTGAATACCAGAGTTATGTCTATTTAATTTAGATCCTTCTGCTACATATAACCCCAGAACATATGCTAATTCATTATCTAATGTCATAGATTTTAGATTTGCTCTATATCCGGTTTCTGTTGTAAATTCTTTAAGGTCTAAAATCTTTTCAAATTTTTTAGCCTTAAGTTTAGGAACAACAACATAATCAAATTTTATTTCTAAATCTTTGGCTTCTTTCCATTGACTTGACATAAGATTAATAGGATAATGTGATCTCCATTTACGAGAATGTACTAATACCGGATGTTCGTCTGTAACCGTAAAAGGTAAACATCCCATAGCTTTAACGGTAAAGGTATTCCCGGTATATTGGTGTTTTTTAGTTGCCACAACTTTAGCTGACCGATTTTGACCAACAATTACATCGCCAATTACAACATCTTCGATATTCTTATTTACTCCAGTTACAAACTCACCGGCGGGTAAACAAGCAATATTTCTTTTCTTGTGTTCTTCTTTATCTTTATTAGTTCCATCCATACCAAATCTAAATACATGAGCATTAGTAAAATGTAATATCTCATGGTGAAGAACACCAATACGGTGATCTAAAGACATACTATGGAAAAATTGTGGATTAATTATAATTTCAAAATGTTGACGTTTTTTATCGTAGGTCAGTCCTGCTGTTGGTAGACCGTAGTCTGGTTTAAAATTCATTTCTTGTAGAAGTCCACCGATAAATGGATTCTCATTAGTGAAGTAGTACAAAGATTGTTGTAGCTCTTTTGAGAATTGTTTATACTCTTCAGCTCTATCTACTTTTACTTCTTCAATCATTTTATTTAATTCTGGAATGTCTGTCATTTCTTTTTTTGTATCTGTGCTCATTTTTGCCCTCATTTCTTACATAAGTCTTACATAATTTCTAGAAATAGTCAACAAATTTAAAATAATCTTTTGTATCTAAATAGTGTTTAAGTCCATAATCGCTAATTCTATAACCTACTTGCCCACGTCTAATGTAATAGAGATAATGAAACTCCGATGTAGTAAATAATCTCATAATTCGGTTGTCCCTTCTAATGTTTGCAATGATATACTTCGTCTTATCATTCCATACAAAGTAAAGGTTTCTTCGTGCATTATTGATATCCCAGATTCATACCTTTTGTTGCTTATTATAAATATAAGAGTAGGAGTTAATATATTACTTGTATTTCTTATAAAAAGTTTCATATATTATCCTTAAAATAATCCCCAGCGGGTAGGGCAAACCCGCCAGGGACTGGGAGGCATTATTCTCCTGCTACTACTACTGCTGTTTTCTTTAAGACTGCTTTAAAATATTTCAATAAGTCCGGGTACTTATCGGTAAGTACACCTAAGACATCTTTACTATTTCGTTTATATTCAATTTCCTTAATCAAACTCATTGCTTGCTCAGGTCCAATCGCAAGACAGATTTCATACAACATTTCATCTGTTACATCTTTTTCATTCTCAAGGAGTGACCGACAAGTAATTGAAACGTGTCCGGTTTTATAGTTCTTAGGATCACAAAATTCTCTCAATCTTTTCATTGACTTTTTAACAGATTTTTGGATCTCTTCAAAAGTTACAGGCTGTTCGTTATGTTTGAACTGATAAAAAGCTTTTCCTGTAAGCTCACCAAGAATTGCATTATAAATCTCTAGCTCAAGCTTTTCTGGAACACCAGATTTAATAGCATTGTCAAGTTTAGAGAAAGTACGAGGGGAAAGATACTTAGCTCCGGCTACGTTTGACACTTCTCCGGGTTCGACATATTGCCAAGTACCCGATTGTACAAACAACTGTACTGCTGGGTCGTAACTAACTTTTTCCATGTATTCAACATGAACTTTCTTGCTGTACTCAAGTTGAAAGAACTCAAGTCGGTCTTTAAGAGCGGTATCCATAGAATTTACATCATTGTGTTCGTTTTCTGGATTAATAGCCGTAACAATAATCCAGCCATCTGGCAATTGATAGTCTTTCACTTTACGATCTGTCAGAAGCTGCATAAAACAGTTCATAACTGATGTGGTTCCACGATTGATCTCATCGATGAATAGAACGCCTTTCCCTTCTGTGGGCCACATATCCGGCAATGCGTGTTCTGTGCGTTGTCTACCGTTAGTATTGACAATTGTAGGAAATCCAATAAGATCTGGAGCTTCGAGGAGAGCAGTACGGATATCGATTACCGCTAGTCCTTGGCTTCTGGCCCATTGTTGCACAATCTCCGATTTACCTAGTCCTGGAGCAGATACTAGACAAGGTGTAAATGTCTTACCTTGCTCCCTTGCTCTTTTAGTCATGTTTAGAATGTCTGGAATATTACTTACGTTCATTTGCTTGCCCCTTTTGTTTATTTCTAGTTACAGCCCATCTGTAACGCTATAAATTAATGCTATAATAGGTTCTAGAAAAAGTCAATAGGTATTTTAAAGAAAAATATACTATTTCTGTAAATAATTCATAAAGGAGGGTCTATATATGGTTTAAAATAGTTATGCGTATTATAAACGAGATAAGCACTTCTTTCTTTATTGAAACTACGGATAGACGGATCGATATACGCACTACTTCCTGGCATATTATATAGTAAGTATCGATATTTGGTCCCCCAACTAACTGGTATTAATTTCATAAATCCTTAATAATCCAATCTGGATCTGTCATATATGATGTACCAATATGAGAAAAATTATGGACATTGTCATTAGAATGATTGTAAAAAGTCATAAAATGGTATCTATTTGCTCGTGGATTATTAAAATAATATCCAAGTACTGGTTTTTTATAGTGGTGCCCATCATAAGCTGTTTTTAGTTTTATTTTCATAAAGTCCAAAATTTACAGTTAGGATATTGCGGAGCCAATGAGATATTGGCATCATATTTTGTCATATAAAACGAATAATAGAAAGCACCCTGGATAACAATTTCTAATAATTCAGGATTAGAACTGTTTTTAAAACAAACTAAGACGTACATAATAATTCCTGTAACGCTTTTTGATTCTTCTTTAATGAATAATTCAAACACATTTTTACATCTATGATAGTTTCGAATCTTTTTACCGTTTTAAAAAGTTTTTCATAGAATTTTACTTTATTATGATCACCAGAGAATTCCGAAGCTAATCCAAGTTCTCCTGATTCTTTTGGATAGACATAAACCTTATCGCCTTCTTTATATTCTTTTCCTGCGACTGCACGTAATAACTTCTGTTCATTTTCTCGTACTGATGCGTAGGTTTTCTCGGAAAGTGTCATTTTCTTGGCCCAGGGAGTAATATCAGTAATATTACTAATCTCTTTGATATACTTTGTATATACAGCAGGGATTTCATCAATCTTATTAAAAACAAGAAGATCTATACATTCTTTTAGGAATTCTTTAAGTCTGGGCTCTAGCGTTGAAGACTTTAAAGCAGATCCTTTAAGCTTAATCTTTTTGCCATCAAACATTATGTAATTCTTAGCCTTAAGGATTATATATCGTGGGAAGTAGCCGTCATCTGTAAACTTAATTTCAGAATGATACAAGCTATTAAGTTCTTCTAGAAGTATTTCTCTTTCATCTTCGGAAATAAAAGATCCATCTTGCTTACAGAAAGCCAAAGCATCTGTATCTATATTTGTAAGAATAAAATTATGACTCTTCTGATTCATTTGTTTCTTCCTCTACAAAGTATTCAGGAGCAATTTCTTCGAATTGTTTTCCAGTTGCCCAAGTAATTGCTACCCGTAAGATTTCTCTTCCTTTTGCTGTAATAAACTCGGCACATTTAGGACTATTGAAAGAAAGTCCAGTTGCTCCATAAAATCCATAAAAGCTATTGAGAATTCCTTTTGCCGCAGTATCCATATCTTTATAATGCTGTAATCCAGTTTCTGCCGCAAGCCTTTTATACTCTAGTCGATTCTTTTTAAATTCCTTGACAAGCGTAAGAAGATATGCGTTAGGATCTTTCTCTTTATCATAAACTTCGTGAGCAATAATAATTGATGGGTACATCGCAGCGCAGTCAAACTTAGCTACGTTATTATACATTCCGGGCTTTCCCCAACTTAAAGCTCCTTCGAACTTGTTAGTTTCTGATGCTTTGGGAAGGGAATGACCTTGCTGTAAATAGGCTCGCATCATCATAGAGTTAATTTGACTTCCAGAAGCAGTAAGAAGTACTTTACTAAAAGATTTAGGTACCATTTGACTGGTATAAAAGAATAAGCTTCCCATTAAATCCCAAAGTTTAATACTATCATCTGAGTCATCAATACAATATGCTTTAATCTTTTTAAACTCTTCTGGATCATTGTACTTGAATCTAATTTGCCCCGCGTCGTAGAATGTACGTCCAGGAGTTTCTAGCCCGAGCTGGGCAATTAAAGACTTCAAGCCATAAGATTCCATTGCTCTAGCTACGTCATACTTAATAGCAAGGAAATAAGTATCAACAATTTCTCTTCCAAAGATACTAGCTTCATGGTAATGCAGATCTCTTGTTCCATCTAGCCTGAAATTTGACTCGCGGTTAGAAAACTCTACTGCTGATCTATTTCTTCCCCATAAAAGCTCCACTCCTTCTTTTTCTGCAATTGTTTGCATGTAAGGAAGGTCAAACGCAATAATATTATGTCCTACGATTAAAGTAGGATCTAATTCTTGTATATAAGAATTTAAATCTAAAAGCATTTCGCTAGTTCTAGAATATTCATCGTAAGAAAAAAGTCGCTTCTGTATTTTATCTTTGAACCTGTACGTAGTGCTTACAAGTAGAAGTTTAGCATTGTCATCTTGTGGATCTAATGAAGTAGTTTCGATATCTATAGATAAAAGGGTAACTTCTTTTGGATGCATTCCTTTAAAATAAGAAATACCATCCTTAATCATTGCAGCTTCTTTGCCATTCCAGACAGTAGTTATATCATTATTCTTACTAAATATTGCTCTAAACTTCTGAAAATCCTGACGAGAATTGTACTGTTTGCCATACTGATAATGTAGATTACCTTTAAGTTTAACCCAGTCTCTTTGAACTGGTTTATCAGATAAAATCCAATATTTATTAGGAGCTTTCTCTACTTTAACTGTTCCATCGTCTTGTTGAATAAATAATTGAATTTCTGAGCCTTGTTCTGTGTCTACAACTTCCAGGCTAACGATCTTTTCGAGTTGGTTTTTACCAAAAATGAGGGGGTCATAAGTATTGGTCATAAAACAACCTCAATCCAGTCTATGTGACACGAATAGTCATCGTCAAACATTCCATTAAATCTACCAATATAGCCATATACAGCCCAAGCACACATATCAATATTTTTCTCTTTTAAGTATACTAGAGATCTCCAATTAGGTCCAGCACTAAGACCTAATTTCATAATAAAGTGCTTTCAGTAATTATCTCGGCTTTCATTTCATTTGACCATGCATCTAATGTTCCTATGTTGTCATCTGTTGCATAATAACTAGCTTCATAAATAAAGAAAAGACTTGGCCCAATGTCAAACGTAAGAATAGATATAACATGAATACTGATATATAATTTCATAGATATTTAAACCATATAGATTCTTGCCATCCGATGTCGTTTCCAGCATAAGGACCAAACTCGTTATCTACTTCATTTTCCATAAAATAAACATCAGTAGTAAACATATCAGAAACTATCCACATTACTGAAGATTCTTTCGAATCGATTTGCATAATACGGATTTTATACATTACTATTTAATTACCTTCATCTCGTTTATCTGGTATTCCTAGATTCATTAATGCCTGCTCTGCTTGTCCTATCTGTTTTACTATTTCGATAGTTACTATATTCTTCTTTTTGATAGCTCTAACTATAGTAGTTGCATCATCAGAAAGATATAGGTAATTTTCATCTAGATCAAGTAAATACCCATTAGCAACAATAGGAAATACTCCCACTTCTGTAGTTGTAGAAGGACCAGAACAGATAATCTCTACAAATTCTCCTATAAAGATTAGGTAAAAAGGTGAAGTAGATTTAGGAGATGTCTCTTCCATAGCTGTAAGCTTTTTCTTAGGTGTTTTAGGTTTAGCCATTAGTTCCAGCCCCCATTTTCTGTTTTATCTTTTGCTTCATCTTCTGATTTTTTCTTACGTATTTCTTCTAAATGGGCTTCTTGATGTTCATTTAATTCATAAATATCTCCAGTAGCGCCTGCCCAGCCTAAATCTAATGTAAATAATCCACCCATTCGATTTTTAAGACATTTAATAGTAATGAACTGATCGTTTTCTGGATGTCTTGGGTCGTAGCCAGGACGAGACATTCCAAGAATAATACTTAGGGCTTGTTCCGCGCTACTAGAGCCCTTCAAATTTCTATATGACTTTAATTCGTCCGCTGGTGTCCCAGCCATTTTATTCGGCTGGAGAAGAACCACAATACAAATATTAAGCTTAGTTGCAATTTCACGGAGTTTTTGTGCAACAGCCGCACTTCCTGCAGTCATATCTGAGAAGTCGGTAAGTACTAGCTCACTATAATCGACCACCGCAAGTCTTAGCTTCTTCCCTGTCTTTTCTTCTGTATGTTTGATTGTTCGTTCAATGTCATCCGGCGTCATCCCAGTTTTAAAACAAAAGTCAACATTCGCATATTCCTTCTTAAGCGTTTCAACTACTTTCTTTTGAAATCCCTGATCATTAGATTTAAATTTAGAAAAAATTTCATCATCAGTTACTCGTAAATGTTTCTGTACTAACTTTTGAAATACTAAAGCATGATACATATCAAAACTAAAAAATATAGACTGTTCGTTAGTGTTTGACATGCTATTCAAAATTTGTAATGATAACGAGGTCTTTCCTACCCCCGGCCCAGCAACAATTCCCACCGTCATTCCAATGGTCATTCTGGCCTTTTCGTCTAAAGGTCTAATTCCTGTTTTAATTGTAAGACTATCAATATTTGTAGCGTAGTCTTTAAACATATCAAAAGCAGAATCGATTGAAATAGTAGGTTCTTCTGAATTCTTATCTACGTCAATCCCTACTCTTTTAGCGTAGTTTTGAAGCCAGATATTATTTTTAATAGAGAACATACCTCCGTTCCATTTATCTGAATATACAGTAAATAGAATATTATCATCTAAATCTTCGACTGGAGGTTTTTTTGTATTTTGTATAAACTTTTCATCAAAAGTAAGACATAACGCTCTAGTCATTTCTTCTGGATAACCCAAACCTTTACAAGTCGCAGCAATAACCATTAGAGCTTCATGTCTTTCGCTTTCTTTAACTTGTACCGCGTTCAATAGTGCCCATTTATAGTCAGGCCAGTGTCTTGGTTTTGTCGCGAATTGAGAATTAATTGCAGGGGTTGTAGTCGCGGCTTTAACTACTACTGGAGGTTCTTTAAAGTATTCTTCGTTAATGTCTGTTTTATCCCAATGAAATTCGCCTTCTACGTTATTAATATCTTTAGCCATATATTTAATTTTAGCCATTGGCGATTCAAGCTGTTTTACCGTAAGAGGGATTTTATAATGTTCTTTGTTTAAAGTCCAAGGAACTCTTAGAATCTGTGCTGCATCAAAAAGCGTAGTATCAAAAGTAACAAGTCCTGTCGCGAATTTGGTCGCAGCTAATTGTGCCTGTCTTGGTGTCAATTCTTTATTTAATGTAATAATAACATGGAACCCTTTATTACCAGAATAATATGCTTCAATGTTGGATTCTTTTACTCCCTCTTTAATTAGTCTTTGGCATAGTTCTTGCGCATCCTTCTTAGCATTCTCTGGCTTTCCTGCATCATCAAAATCAAATACAAGCTTATCTGTCTTAACATCAGTAACGCCTCTAAGTGAACCCTTTTCTTTTAAAAGCTGGACATGAGAATCATTATAATAATGAATACTTTGGTACCAATCAGAATTAATGCCTTTTGGATCTTTCTCGATAACGTCCATTACTTCGGATGGTTTTACTAAAGAAGGAAGACCAGATAACCCTTTTTTAAGTACTACATATTTAGACATAGAGTTCATATATTCCTTTTTGATTATAATAACAAATTACAGATAAGAAGTCAATTCGTTTTCAATTGGCTCCATATCAAAAAAACCATTAAATGAAATATAGCAGCAATAGTATTCAAATTCATAAGATAACTCAGTATGAACAGTAATTCCTAAAGTACTATTCATAAATCTATGATCTATTGTATAAGATTGAACACCTATTTTCATAGTTCCTCAAATAAAAATGACGAGAAGCGTTACATCTTGTTACACTCCTCGTCCTATAAGAAACGACTATTAAATTTGTTGCTAGAACTTTTACATAGATTTCTATGAGTTTGTTCACATCTTGGATGATAATCTTTTAATTATGTCGTTAAGTCTTCCTTGACTTTTAGTAAAAATAATATTATTCGCCTTTAGTTACTAGAATTAATTCTCCTAAAACATATTCAGGAATTTTTTCAATACGTTCACGAGCTTTAGAGGCATTCTCTTCTGAAAGTTTCCCAGCGGCTACAGCAGCTTCTAGAGACTTAAGCTGAAAGCTCTTAGATTCTACTGAAAGAGTTTGACCGTCATTTACCGTCAATGTTCCTCCAGTATTCTTTAGATAGAATTTGATGTAATTAGATTTAGTTGGATCTTGAGATTTATTAACCGATCCTACCGTAGTTCTTGAATATTTTGGTTTAAACATTTACTTCTTCTCCTTGTGTTTCTGTTTTAGTTTGTTCTTCTTTAGCTTTGTTTTCTTCAATTATTTTTTGAGCATTCTCAACCTTTTCTATCTCCATCGCAAGACGCATCAAAATCTTATTTTCTACCATATTGTTAGCAACATGGAATGCTTCTTTTTCTAGCTGGCTCTTAAGCTCTTGACCAGGAAGAATAAATGGATGAGAAATAAGATTATATAGAAATCGACGTAATTGGTTCTGTGACATTGCATCGATTGCTGGACGAATAATCTTTTGATTCTTCATAAAGAATGCGGCAGCACTATCTTCTGGAGCATGTGAAGTTGCTTTGATTTGTTCTTCAAAACTCTCACGAGATACTGTTGTTGCTACAACTTCTTCTGGATTAGCTTGTTGTTCTTCGCTCATTGTTTATTCCTCTTTAATGCCAGTTTAATCGAAATTAAGTATTCTGTCAACTTATTTGACAGTTTATTGTCTCTTTTAATAGCTTCTTCCGAAAGCTCCTCTAGGTTTTTATATAGTATCTTTTGGACTAGCTTATTTTCACAAGCAAAAAGATACATATTAATCTTAGAAAAAGCTTCGTCCAATTCTCTATTATCTGGAGTGTCTTTTAAATAAGAAGTAGATTGACTATTGGACATCTTGCATTAGTTTCCAATTTTTGTATGTATTGTACACTAGTCCAGCTAGCCCCAATGCTCCAATTGCCGGATTAGAAGTAAGTGCGACACCAATACATGCTCCAGTTCCAATACTAAATAAAACAGTAAGTATAGTATCTAATCTTTGATTTTCCATTATGACCATCCTTCTTCAGTTGTAGGAGCTGTTTCTACTTTAGCTGGTGCTTTAGGTTTACGGAATGAACTAGCGGATGAAGCAGCTTTAGGTGGAACATCTACTATTGTAGTATTGACTGCTCCAGGTAAAATAGATTGAGAAGGAGCGGTAGCTTGTTTTACGCTTGTACCTATTTCTGGGGTCTCTAAATCTCCTTCTGCCATATCTTGAGTAGGTACTGAGAATGTTTGAATTAGCGCATATTTTAAAGCAGCAGAAAGTGCTTTATTCGTAGCTTTGTCACCGGAGTCAAGACCTTCCGCAGGGACTGGGCCAACCGTTACTTTAGATCCATCTTCAGCAAAAAAGTCATATTCCATCATAATTGAAACATGTTTATCGACTCCAGGCTTTCCGCTTCCACGAAGAACATCTTTAATTTCTTGAGTATAAGAAATAGCTCTTGGAGTCATAAATACTCCATTCTTAGTGAGAGCAGGATACAACGCATTTACAAATTGATCCACCCCTCGAAATTTAAATCCTTGTGCTTGATTCTTTTGATCTTTACCAATAAAACCAATTTCTTTCATTACATCTGACATTTTTTTATAAATAAGACCTGACATATTATTATTCTCCTTAAACAAATAGTTTTCTAGCTACACAAATTTTCATACGTTCTTGAGCGCCCATCTTAGTTCCATCTTCTGGATGGACAATCCATTCTCCGGTCAATTGATTTTCAGGATCAAGAGGAACTTCGACAACTACCCATTTATTCTCATCTTTTACAATAGAAAATGCACTAGTTGTAAAGTTGGCAGAATGAGTAGCTTGGGGAGCAGAAGCAGTTGACGGATCGGCTAGTGGAGTAATATTATTAACTACTACTGGCTCTGATTTTGTAGATGATGTCTTAGAACTTTTAAACATATTATTTCTCCTATTTGATGATTATACTATATGTATAATCTTTTGTCAATTATAAATTCCAGTTATTTTTTTCTAACCATTCTATAGCAATCGGACACACATTTGATGCTTTAACTTCAATTAACATCTTTTTAGCAAGTTCCTGTATTTCTAATTGTGCTTCCGGTTTATCTCGTAATTTCATGAAGTTAGAAAAACTACGCAGATTCATTACAGTTACTCTTTCAGTCATATTATGTTGAGGTAAAACTCCGCGCATGAATTCTCGAAGTCTTTTGTATTCCTCATTTGTAATCTTGCCTTCGGTTTTACTAGCCCGAAACTCTTTACATTTTGCTTGATACCAAATGTTAGCATCAGTACATAGTTTATTATATTCATCTTCGATCCCTGGCGGAAATAAATCTAAAAGTTCATCGATATCTTCAGGAATAAACATAAAGTCATCAGGCATTGTTCGATAGCGCCCAGACATTCCAGAGTGAGAAGCGATACGGTGAGTCATTAATTGACGGTCAATTGCTATTGGAAGTCTAAACCAAAACTTAAATATAACCGATTCAAACGGTACAGAGTGTTTATGTGTTGCAAGCATTTCTACTACACGTTTAACGTCATCAAGTGTACGTTGTTTTTTCTTTTGATAATCGGTACTAGAGGTCCACGCAGATTCGGCTATAGACTTATCAGAGCCCATAAACTCCTGAAGTTCTACTTTAATTTGACTCATTCTTTCCTCTTTCCGTAACAAATCTTATCACGAATTATGCTAAAGGACAATGTCGAATTTGTGCTAGCTCGAAAAATAGTTATATTTAAAACTGTTCCAGGATCGCCACGAATGTCCCCATTGGTAGAGACTACACGATCCCCGACCAGAATACCTGCTTTTTCTGCAGGATACCCAGCATATACCTCTTGAATTTCTCCAAGTAGTTCTTGCGACGTTACACCTATTCCACCAAACCAATCATTTCCGGTACATTGGGTATCGTTTTTAAATTTCTTCTCTACTACTTTCTTTACGGAAGGTCCTTTTTTATGCTCTACGACAGAAATCTCTGTTATTTTCATAGGAACAATTTGTATATTATTATTATTTCTGTTTTCAGTTTCACTTTCGTTTGTTGGTTCTACCGATGGGCTTACTTGAATTGAAATAAGTAGAATTAAATGTAGAGCTATGCTAAACGGAAGTGAGTATTTCATTTAGCCATTTCCCTGATAAGTTTATTAGTTTTCTTTGCTGTGGCTTGGCTTGTCCCGCTTTGAGTTAGCCCTCCGGCTACAACATTTTCTCCCATTTCATAGAAATTAACTCTCTCCCCGTAGTTAGTGAATGAACTTTTTTTGTTTAGTTTATCAACAGATCCCACTACATATATTCTTTTATCTATACAAGCAGGGAATACATTGCAATTTTTATCTGTTAAATTAAGAGAATCGTTACCGGCAGAAGCAACTATTTTTATTCCTTTATCTAAAGCCGCTTTAATTAGAATACTCTCTAGTGTATTGGAAGATCCGCCAGTAAAAGACATATTAATTATATCAGGTTTTAAATTTAAAACATAAGACAACGCGGTATTGTATTGAATTGCGTCAAATTTGTATGTTTTCGACATAGTCTTAATAACTATAATACAATAATCCAAGTTTTTTAACCCATCGACAATAATATGGACTATATTTTGACCATGGGGATATAAGTCATCCATAGTAAATTCTGGAGTACTATTAAAATCTAATTTGTGATTTTCACAAGATTTAAAAGAATTATTATTTATATAATATCCAGTATCAAGTACGGCAACTTTGATAGTTTTAGCAAAAGATAAAATAGGAAAGAATAAAACAAGTAATACAAATTTTATAGCCATATTGTTTCTTTGTAAGTATCCCATACGTGATGTGAAATATTGGTATAGTATAATCCATATTCATTAAAAAAACAATAAGATTTTTGTTCATTTAATTCATAAAACAGACATTTTGCAATAGTAAGCGGTCTAAGATAAGGGGGTATGAATAATTTCATAACAACAATGTTTTTCTCGCGGAATTAACTAGAAAATCGTTAGTCCATGCTCCTGACGTATTCACTCCTGAACCTAGCATGTATTGTTTTTGTTCGAAAGTAAATGCTAATATATTAAAAGATCTAAAATAAAGGATAGTTAGAGGTATCATAATACTATTCTTCCGGTTGCTAATCCGACCATAATGTCTCGTGTGAACTCTCCTCTTGATGTAATTCCTAGAGCGTGACCTCGCGTTCCTCGTCCAAGATATACCACTTCCCCGAATACAAGAAAAGATCTAGATTTACTGAACATCAGGATATTACATATCATGGTTTTTCAACTAGTCCTTCTGTAGATCCGTTTCTGCAATATTGGTAGTAAATACACCGTCCATAAACAGAAGTACATGCATCAAAATTCTTTTCAAACTTCGCAGCTTTAACCCCTTCCAGGACTTCTTCGTATTCTTTAAATGTTGCTTCTATTGTTTCTTCCGCCACTTGATCAATGATAATTTTAATATCAATAGCCGGTTTCTTACGTTTATTAATCTTCTTAGGAAGTACAATATAACCACATGCTTCTAATTTATATTCTTCTTTTAATCCTTCATAATAGGTAGCTAATTGTGCTGACTCTTTAACACTGTTTTCTTCGTATTTAACTGAGCTAGTCTTATTATCGAATAAAATCCTTCTTCCATCTTCCCATGTAGCAATAAAATCTGTCTTGATAATTAATTCGTCTCCGGTTTCGTTTTTGATTACTTGATCTAGCTGAACTTTGATTACTTCTTTTATTCTAGGCATTACTTGGTCATTATATTCATTGATCAGTATTTTACCTTTTTCGTTTAGCGATAACCAAGACTTGTCCTTTTCATTAGTAGCTACTAAATCTTTAATAAGTTCTTCTTGAAGATCTGACTTGGAATATTTAATGTTTTGTTCTGCTCTTACTTTACCCCAAGATTCTTCAAATACAGATAAAGCTTTAGACAGATCTCTAGTTTCTAATAAGGTATTTAGTCCGAGGTCCACGCTATTTCCAAAAACTAAAGGAGAAGATTCATCGGTAGTTCGTAGTTTGCGGTAGTAATGATTGAACCATTTATAGCCGCACTCTTGGTATACATTTTTACTCGAATGTGATAATCTCATAGTTGGATAATACCATATTTAGTATTAAAATGCACTATAAATTCGGCTTTACCATTAAAATAAGATTCAGTTTTAAATATAGGAGTCCACGGTTTAAATATTAAAGTTTTAATTTCGTGGTCATTTAAGAATAATCTCATAATCGTGTTACGTTATGTCTAAGTTTTCTATACTTAAAAAATTTAGCAGTATCGTCGAGTGGTTGAATGCTCCAGGTTGATGTACTAAATATCCTAGTATCTAGTTTAAATACTAGTAGATGTTCCTCTATGAATAACTTATCTACGAATAATCTCATAACGTAATTCCATCATACCATATACCTTCAAAGTATCTACTTGCTCCATTAGGTGTAATATATATTGTATTTTTTGATTTTTCTAGACTTAATGTTTTATAAACATCGTCTACTATTGTTAGTTTCATAAATACACCAATTTCATTCCTTGTCTAGAGTATGAAGTAATACTATATTTCCATATATTACTGTTCCGATTTAAATAAAGATACTCATAACAATCATTCAAATGATTATATATGCCTTTATCATAAAATAACACTCTGTTGTGTTGCGAAGGAACCATCATTAGTTTCACTTCTTACTACATTTCTCTGTAAATTCTTTCAATGTCATAATTTTACCATTAGGACCTACAGCGCAGTTAACCAAAGTTTCATAACATTGAATTCTTTCTTCCCTTGCCTTCTTATTTACGCCATTTTCTGGATGATATGTTCCAGTACAAAATAAAGTAATAACAGATATTAACATTTGTTCTGTCATCATTCAACCTCTACTTCATAGTATTCAGATAATAGTTCATTAAGTTTATCTACAATCTCTGCTGTAGGTATGTTTTTTCGTTCCTCGTATTTTCTCAATGAACGAGCATACTGAGAAATGTCGTAACATACAGAATGTAATTTACCTGCACCTAGAGCCAAATTCGCTTCAGACCGTTCTTCTGGCATTTTAAATGTTAGAATCAGTTTTGACATTTTTAGCTCCCTTCAGTTTATTTTTGATTACTTGAGCTTGAGAAGGCCATCTGCCTTTGCAATCTGGGCATTCCCATTCCCATACACCGTCGTACTTTTCAGGGTATTCCCATCCCATTTCTCTACGCCAATGAGTACCACTATAATTTTGACGTATATTCTCGGGTATTGGATCACCGTTTAGGTTCGCGTTGCAATGTGGACAATTATCTATTTGACTACTCATTTTGTTGCTCCTGAATCTTGCGAATTTCTACGAGTGCATCATCGGCTTTGAAATTAAATTCACTACCTTTAAAGTACTCCAAAGCCTCAACCGCAAGCCTCAAGGCTTCATTGTCCATCTTGTCTCGGCAATCGAATCCTGCTTTGAAAGAATTTGCGGGTCCAATCTTTACTCTTGAGTCATCAGCTTGATATTTATCAGCCTCAGCATCTCGGATCTCGGCCATTGTTTTCTTAGGAATATTCCTGTCGTGATATTCATCGCAGGCTGGGCATTTCCCAAATGGTTTAATGTCTCTTGTTGCGTGATTGTGTTTTTTCATAATTCCCCCAAATCAACCCAGGAATAGAATTTCAAAAATGAAATCGGTTGCGAATAGAATGGGTTGATTCCTTCATACTCGTCATCAAGAACCAACAAAAGCGGAAGTCCGCCATTGCGAATTTCAACAACTGCGAGAAAATTAGATTTTTCATTCCAAAGAAGTTTAATCATATCATTTTCCCATGGCAGCGCAGGTAGCTGCAATTGATGCAATTTGAGATGGGGTTAGTCCTGTTAGGTTTGCGTTTGTTCCACAATACTGAGATGCAAAGTCAGTTAAAGCGCTAGTGGGACCTCCAATGGTGCTTAAATGTTCAAACACACACGACGAAATAGCACTATTCCTATCCGCTAATGTAGGATAAGAGATAGGAGATAATTGATCAGTACATAGAGCCTTAAGTTGGTCAATGATTCTAAGGCTAGCAGTTACCTCGATGGTGCTAGTCCCACTATTAACAACATCTATCCTATCTGGAGCTAATTTAGAACATCCACTTATAAATAAAACTAAAGCTAGTAACTTTTTCATTTTGGCCTCGGTTTGTATAATCGACAAAAATCAGCATGTATGTATTCAGTTTCTGGTCCAGTTCCATATGTAATATGTGTTCCGCAAGTACATTTATTAGTTAGATCTGTTGTGTTATACTTCTGATCTCCATTTTCGTTAGTCCCATACTCGTCGTCATATCCCCAGTAAGTTGGGGACTCCCAACTACGTTTACCTTTAGGTAATTCATCACACATTAATAATGCTCGTTCGTTATAAGCGTCCCACCATTTGTTACTGAAAAATAACAATTAGTTCCATCGCTAGTCTTATAATTACCATCTTTAAGAACAGACAAAAATCTATTACCGCCATTTTCAAAATAAACTACAATCTTTCCTGAACTTGTAACCATTCCTACCTCATTATATGAGCCTGCTTTTGTTCCACAAAAATCACGAAATGATGTAATATTTTCATTCAACTGAAGCGTCGCAATTGACAATACTTGGGTTGTTACTACGGTTTGAAGATTAGCTATAGTATTATTTAAACTAGTAATTTGAGCTTGAAGACTAGCAGCATCTGCGCCCTCTTGACTAGATAAATAATTATAAAATAATTGAAGGGTAGACAATAACGATGCGTTCTCGTTTATCATTCTAATATTACTATTAGCGGTATCCTCTAATACTTTAACTCTTTTTTCAAGATCAGAGATACTGCCATTAGTTCTTGTTTGTTGGTCTTTAAGTTGATTAATTTGGTTTTGAAGTCCACATCCAGAAAGAATAACAATACTAAATAATGCAATTATAATTTTCATTTTGTCCTCTTGCTTGTTTTGCGAATTACAAGGCCATGTCCGGGTTTATCGCTAGTACATAAAGAATAACACTTTTTCTTAGCAAGTTCAACTAAAATATAATTTTCCAAGTGATGACCAAATGCATCATAAAAGATATCATTAACTACCATAGAATAACCAATATCCCAGCCCATTTTCTTGGAGGGATTGAAATGGTTCTTATGTAGATCATCTATTGTCTTTTTAGCTGCTTTCTGAAGAGCTGGCATAAAATTATCTTTTTTAGAAAATTTATTATCTATTTTAAATTCCAGTTTAATTAGTTTGTCTTTATTAAGAGACACTTTAACTGGTTTTGTATTAGTTTTGATTGTAACGCTTTTTTTATTAGTTTTAGTTTTCTTTTTCATTGTTTTCCTTTGATTTAAAAAAATTATTAATAGCACATTCTATTATCTTTTTTACACGTTTCTTAATAGCACGATGTGACTTAGTCATAAGTCCAGAAGACAAAGCTAATGCTTTAAACACTGGGTAATCGAACATTAATGTTCCATTGTCTTTTACAACTAAAATAGGAGCAGTTCCTATCCAGTCTTTTACTGTTTTACCGTAAGGCATCTTTTTAATGTTGTAGTCTTTTTTCATTTAAATTCCACATACGCCATTTAGGCAATCTTTCTCGTTTTCTTCAAATACTTTACCTTCATCGGCTAAAGCTTCTTTAAGATCTACAGGAGTAAGCGGTTGGCCACCCCTACATCCATCTGGATATACTGTAAATCCTCGAAGACGTTTAGCATACTTTAGCAGGATATCCGCGTTCTTGTCAACTGTTTTCTCGTTATTGAGTTCAGAACCCCAGGAAGGCATATTACAAGTACTAGAGATTGCCATATCTACATAGTTTTGTACATCTGCTTGGAATTTAACTCGTTGTCTAAAGTTTAGATCATAAGCATCTTGCATATCTTCGATCTTAACTCCTTGATTCAACAAGCGTTTTACTGCTCCATCGACTACTAATTGTGACAACCATTTACCTTCTTTAAAATATCTTCGTTTATATGCTTTACAAAATAAAGGTTCGATTCCTGTGGTGGTCTCTGCTAAAATGCCTATACTTCCATTAGGAGCAATAGCTCTAATGCCTTTAGGCACCGATACGTTTAGCTGTTTAGCTCCGACAAATGCCGCTCCATCTGATTCATCACGATAGATTGCAAGCCATTTATGAAGCTCAGGTACAACCTCGTATTTTTGTCCTCTAAGCATTAACCATTCGTGAATTCCACCAAGACCAAGGCCGATACGATTATTTTTTGTTCCAATTTGTTTAATTTTTTCAGTCGGAACATCTGAATAGATTCCGCCACAAAGTAGAAAAAAAGTAGAAAGCTTGACAACTTCAGCAAACTCTTTTTTATCTTTACAACGATTCATCCAAACGGTTCCAAGATTACATTTATCTGAATCTTCTTCGCTAGTAATTTCGCAACATGCGTTTCGCAAGCTCTCGTTATCCTTACGGAAATTAAAAGACATACCAGGCTCCGCTGTGCTAAATGCCTGAAGACAATTATCTTTCCAAATTTCTTTAGCAAGCTGATGTTTTGGATGTTGTTCGTCTTCAATTGCAATAAAAAATTCAGTATCATAATTTACTGATATATTAGTAAGTTCCATCGGTAATTCAAAATTAAAATCTTTGGCTTTCATTTCTTTTAAACTTTTATTGTGATCTTTAATATGTATAAACTTTTTAGTATCTGGATGTGACCATAGTAATCCGCTCCAAATAGCCGATCTGCGCGCGCCCCCTTGCATTATTTGGCGACCAGACTCATTAATAATTTTCATTAAACTAATGGGTCCTGTTGAGGTTCCCCCAGTTCTGCCTATCCTGGCTCCTTCTGGACGTAAAGCAGAATAATCAAATCCGATTCCTCCTCCGCTCATTAGCGCCGATATTGCTTTTTGTGTAGCATCTGCCCATCCTTCTCGACTATCTTCTGCACGAAAAAGAAAACAGTTATTAACTTGATGAAAAGATCTACCAGAAGAATATAAATATCTTCCTCCTGGAATAAACTTACGATCAAGCATAAATTGATACAACTTGTCTTTTGTTTTACTGTCTAATAGTTGACCACAAACAGCATTAATTACCCTTTTACAAGTATCCGCCCAAGTTTCTTGTCCATCCATTGAATATTTTTGTTTATATATATCGTTTGGAAATGGACTCATAAAAACATCAGTTGACGATTTTGACATTAATTTAATTCTCCTGTTATTAATTATTATACTATTTTTGATTCATTAACTCAAGTAAATTCTTGATTCGTTCTAATTCTTTTGCTATTAATTCTCTATTATTGAGTCCATTTGGATGAGGTAAAAGGTTGTAATCTTTATTCAATGTTATAACCCGCTTTTCTGCAGACCTTCCTAATACAATAATAGGACCAATCCAGCTATCTATATAATTAAGTTCCGATTGTCTATAAGAATTAGTTATATGAAATGAATGTTTTCGTAATGGATCAATTATCTTCAGCCATTCTTTAAGTCTGGCATAACTTTTAGTGCCAACAAATGGAACATATTGGCTAGTATTTTTAGAACTAGGCTTATCACCTACTACTAATATTTTTAACATTTCATTCTACTTCTAATTGATAAAAATCATGAAGTAATTCATTCATTTTATCTAAAATTTCTTCTTTAGGGACATTTTCTCTTTCATCGTATTTACGAAGAGTTCTCAAATAGCTTTGAATTTCCCAACAAGTAGAATATAACATACCTGCTTTTTGTGCTAATTCGGCTTCAGATCTTTCTTCTGGTAATTTAAATTTAAGTGTTAGAATTGGCATAATTAGTTATCTCCTTTAATGAATCCTAAGAAAGCCAGAATAACACAAATAATATAAAGTATCAACATATTTATAACACAATCGTAAGGTCTAAACCAACTCGCATACCTATAAAGTATCTAAATCCATCAGTATAAAGATAGCAATAATCAACAGAATAAGGATAAACTAATACATTAACATTTTCATCATAACTGTCTCGAATCGTTAATGTCATTTAGCTCTCTTATTTCTAACTGTTTCAAGGTGAACATAATTCTGTATTAAATCATATTTATCTGTATTAGTTTCAGCCTTAAAATACTTTAGATAAAATAAATTTATATTATACAACAAATAAGTTCCAGCAATAAGGACTACAGAATTATCTAATAGAAATTGTGTCATAAATACTCCTTATCAATAAAGTTAACATAACTGTCCCCTGTAAACCCACACGTACCTTTCGCATGGGAATTAATCCAAAAATATCTATTTCTAACAAAAAGTAATAAATCATATCTGAAATGATGTTTATCTATTATAAGCATCTTATAACTCTATTATAATCCTTTACAAAAAGCAATATTTATTATATACTCGTATCAATAGGAGACATATGAATATCTGTCAAAAACATCTAGTCGATAATTACAATAAATACGTTAATATTTTTACTAAGAAATATAAGGATAGAGAATTAGCCAAAGCTGCGGTTCACCGTTCTTTCGCCCATTTAAGTAAAACTAAAACTATTCCAGATAACATAGAAACATTTTTATATGTAGCAATTAATAGAGCGGTTTATAATGAAAGAAGACAATATATAATTGATTCTTACGTTAATTTTTATGAATCTCAAGATGCTTTTGATCGGGCTATAGAACAAGAATACGATCCAGTTTCAGAAATAGATGCAGCGTTAACATTTAAAAAAGAATATAAAAAAATTATTGACAATTTACCAAAGATATCAACTAAGGCACAATTAATTATAAATGAACATATTTTTAAAAATAAAACAATGGCAGTAATTGCAAAAGAGAATAATTTTAATCTTGAAACAACCAAAGCAACATATAGACAAAATTTAATAGTTCTTAGAGATTTAATCACAGGTAAAATTGAAAAAATACAATTAAAACCAAAAACAAAATACAAGAATAATAAAATAACTATAGTTTAAATTTTCTATGTTCTCTATTAAACTGAGCACCTTGGGATATTAGCTCTTGTTTTATAGCAGCTTGAGCATAAGCAACTGAGCTACTAATTCCTTTATTGACTATATTATTTAATGAATTGTAAACATACCATTCAATTTGATTGGATAGAACTATTTCGCCTTTTAATAGATCTTTTTGACATAGTATTTCATTGGTATATAATTTGGATTTATCAGGCGATTGAGTGAAAAATAATCTTTTCATAATAAAATAAACTCAAGAGTAATAAATAAATTAAAAGGTCCACATAAGCCTTGCTCTGTTGCTGAAAAATAATAAGATTCTTGTGATGTGTAAAATAATAAATCAGCAGTCCCTATTCTGGTATCTATATATAGTGTCATAATGGTTCAATTGTTATATCGGTAAATTTAACAAAAAGTCTTGTGTCTCTATTATTATGTTGAATACTAAATACTTGTCTCGCATCAACTAAAGCTCCTTCAAAATACTTAAAAGTCCCGGTCTGTTGATATTTTTCAGACATAAATATCTTGGAATTAACCATGTCTTGTACATTCTGTTTATATGTTTCATGGTCTAATCCGCGCTTGAAGAACCCCCACGACCAAAACCCTTGCTTATTAGGCTCCGGTGGAATAACCCCCACAGGAAATGGACGAGTAGCATATCTAGTTTTAATGGCGACTTCAATGTCTTCAGCTTTAAAGGCTGTAAATATCACTTCTCTAATATAAACTTTAGACATTCCATTCTCAGAAGGTCTCATTTGTCCCATTTCTAATAGTTCAACATCTGTGCTCATTTTGAATACCTCAATATATGTATAATAATCTCAATAATAACGATACTCATTTCTAATTACCGCACTCGCATTCTATATTGTTACCTTCGATAACTACCTTTTTATTCCAAGATTTATTAAAAACAGTAGTACAAGACGCAATACAAAAAACCGTAAGCAGGTCTAATACAAATTGATACGTGACTCTTTCTTGTGTCGGTAGGTATGTAATAAAAACAACAAATGTTAATATTACCCAAAATACAAATGCTAGAATTGTTTGTTTTATTATTCCTAACATATCAGTTTATCTCTGGCCCAGACCTAGACCAAGACCAAGACCTAGACCCAGACATAGACCAAGATTCAGACCTAGACCCAGACCTAGACCAAGACCTAGACCAAGACCTAGACCTAGACCCAGAACTAGACCAAGACCTAGACCTGTATTTATTTTTAATACTTCGTTTCATATAATCCCTCTTAATAAAATATATACTATATATCCAATAATAAATCTTACACTAAACTCTATCACAATGAGTACTATTTTGATACCAAAACATTTCAATGAAAATGCTTGACTTTTCATTTTTTCCCCTTAACCCGCTTATTAATTATTCCATCCAGGAAGTTAATAAAGAGTAAATTATTCATACAAATCCAATACAAGTCCAACCGACGTCAAAGACTTTCAGGATACTTTTTGATGCAGAATATCTATTGAAGTCAGTTTCAATTTCTTGCGTATTTTCATGAAATAATATAATTTCGCTTGATTTATTTGAAGCCCATATACTAATTTTAGTATTCATATTGTCCCTTTATTAATTTTAATCTACAGACCAAGACCCAGAACTAGACCCAGACCTAGACCAAGACCCAGACCTAGACCCAGACCTA
>OFRG01000262.1_pt1 | contig 22276 bp, 30 predicted proteins | sample 1543071 | NCBI WGS metagenome assembly OFRG01 (sample SAMN07774222, study PRJEB24372) | wastewater metagenome | isolation source: WWTP Verbania (Effluent) | place: Italy: Verbania | collected 2015-12
TAGTCTTCACGCTCTGAGTACCAGTCACGACGATCTGGGCCCTTGTTGTAGGCGTCGATCTTCCAGTCCTGCAGGAAGTGGCCCATGTCCATATAGTGCACGGTATAGCCATCGTATGGCTTGAACTCATACCCATGCACTGGTCGGACTGTGATCCTGCTGCCGAAGTAGCTCTGGAACATCTCCAGGACGTAGCGGTTATTCTTCACGAAGCCGAGATCGTCGCGGCGTCCGATGAACGTAGCGTCGATATAGGTCATCGCTCTGGTGTCCTGCCTTGCTCTTCCAGAGCCTTCAGCTCGTCGTCTGCCAGCTGATCGGCGCGGACCTGGAGCTGGTTGCCAGCGACGCGTATATCGCGGCCTTGGACCATGTGCTTGTTGGCTATACGCCAGGCGTCACCGGAGTGATCCTTGAAGAGCTTGTAGTTCTTCGCGATCCGGCGGCGTTCGGCCCGGTTGTGAGCGGTGAAGGGAACACCTCCGCGGCTCTCCTGCTTGTCGCCGTCATCTTGTAGATTGGTAGTGTTTTGATCTGAGCTCATACATATCTCCTTATTGTTATGGTACCAGAAGCTGATCGATCGTGATCACGCCGGTCAGTAGGCCGAAGAAGATCAGCCAGCCAGCAACGACGAAGGTCCAGACCGTCACGCTCCACATTATTTTTATTGTTTTTTTTATGACCATGATGCCGCCCTCCTGAACGGTCCCTAGTTGGTAGTGATAGATCATTTTCCCAGAGCTTCCATGATCTGCATGTCGGCAAGGGCCTCGGCTCGATCCTCGTCCGGGTTGACGTCCTCGAGCTCTTCGTCACAGTCCGGGTCGATACAGATCGCCACGTTGACTTCATAGGTGTCGTGCTCACCGTTTCGCATAGTGTCCACCTCAACGGCTTCCACTCGATACCCACCATCGTGCTGGCACTGGCCAGCTCCTTCACTATAGTCCCAGGTGCACGTCTCGATCTCAGTGATGTAGATCTTCTTCATGCTGCAACCTCATCCTGGACGTACTTGTTGATGAAGTATGGCATCTGCCAGCCTGCTAGGCGTTCGATGATCTTGCCAGACTTGCATACGAAGATCGTGTCACGCTTGTGGCAGTAGTAGCCGAGCGTCAGTGGATCGGTCTCGGACTGCTTGAGGGTTTTTTGTAGTGTTGGCTTCATAAGGTTGGTCTCCTTTTGTTGATGATAACTCTAGTATATACCGTCGCCGCTTAGTATGTCAAGGACTTTTTTGCTTATGGTTCTACAGGTGTACTCGATGCTATAATTGCAGCAACCCCAGGGGACTCTCTTGAGTAACGCTTCGGCGTTCGGTTGGTCTCCGACCCTGGGGCCACTATGGACCTACTTCTCTCTGACGATCAGATTTATAGATCCGAGAGCACAAGCCTGGATGTCATCGATAGCGATGTCAGGCTTCAGATCCGTCTTGAAGTGGTGTTGTGTACAGGTTCCATCCGTGCCTTTGGGCTCTGTACATCCCACGTCTTCACAGCTTGTATATTGCTTATCAGCATAGGCGTCGACATATTTATCGATACCGATCGCTGAGGCCACCTGACGAGCGTAGAGCTCGCCACCGCCGGACCATACCATGATCCTGGTGTTCTTGAAGTGGGCCAGTCCTACGAGCAAGCTCCTGATCCTCTCGTTGGCCACAGGCTTGCCCTGGTTGCCGGTCTCGATCAAGGTGCCATCGACATCGAAGGCGATCGTGATCTTCTTCATGATGCCAGCTCCTTCTTGATCAGTGAGCTGAATAGCTTCGCCGGGACCTTGCCGTCAGATCGAGCCTGTGAGGCTAGGATATGGAAGCGATCCCGGCCGATCTTGTAGAACGCCTTGCAGTACCAGGCATAGAAGTCCGGGTGCATCACGTCAGCGTACTGGCTGAGGGCGATGTCACAGCCCTGGACCTCCTGCTTCGTTAGCTTGATAGTCTTATGAGCTACAGTTGTAGCAATTGGATCAATTGGTTTAGATCCATAGGATCCAGTTGGAACAATTGGTCTTTGATTTATAGTGCTTGCGAGTGTCTCCACGCTTGACCTCCTGCCACCGATCTGGTACACTGGTAGCCAGTTGAGATCACCGTAGAGTCTAGGGCAATAGCCAACTGAGCCACCTTCTATAACAGAGGTGGTTCTTTTATTTATTGTTGTTGATGTGGGGAGTTGAGATCCACATAGAGTCAAAAGATGGCGTTCATGAGGCGCCGGTTTTTAACTCGTGAACACACTATAGCGCGAACGATATAAGCATGTCCATAGTGCCAGGATCCGGGCCGCCTACACTAGACGGTGGATAACTCTGCAGCGCTTCCCTGGGCCACGCTATTGGCAATTCTGTGGAAAACATGGGGACATCTACCGCGTTGCCGCTTGTGGTATCATAGAAGCACAACAACTAAATGGAGGCCAACACCATGATCGTCAAAATAGTACCCATCAAACTGAACGAAGAGTTCGAGATCCCTGAAGGCTGGAACATGGGCGAGCTCGCTGTAGCTGGCCTTGCTGAAGGTTCCGCTACTGGGTTCGCTACACTCGTGAAGCAAGTCAAGCCGCCAGTCGGTGGTCCCGTTGTGGATCTCCAGGGCCGTGCTCCTGCAGAAGTTCCTCACGATGAGCCGCTACCCGTCCCAGCTGAAGATGCTGCCGAAGACGGACCAGAACAACCAGCGACAGAATAGGCTATAATGCAGTTATGGAACGCCCACAAACTCAAGCCGCAGAAGTAGCGATCGAGAGGGAAGTCGTCATAGCCTACCTTGAACGAGAGCGAGAAGCCTGGATCCCTGCACGGGACCGGGCTCTTCGTGCTGGCCACAACAATGCCGAGCTCAACGCTGCAGAAGCCGAACACATGGGCCGGATCGATGACTTCCTTGATGAGCTTCATGCTCTAGGTGCTGCCGCCATGGCTGACGTGATCGCCTTCCCAGGTCCTAAGCCTGAACCTCCGGAGATAGTGGCATGAGTGCCAAAAAGAAGCCGGACTTGAAGGCTGCTCAGAAGGCAGTCGCTAAAGTCGTGCCAAAAAAGCCAGCCAAGAAGCGACAGCCAGCGAAGAGCACCGCCACGAAGATCGACTGGGCCGAGGCTCAGAAGTTCTACTTGATGGATGCCACGATGTCATACAAGGACGTCGCTGCTGAGTTCGGTGTGAGTACTACTGCTGTAGAGAAGCGAGCCGCTGCTGCTGGTTGGGTAGAGCTGAGGAACAAGTTGGGCGAACAGGCCACAAATATGATGATCAAGCGACTGGCTGGCAAGAAGGCCGGAGCTAACGATCGGCACTATGATCAATACAAGACCCTCCAGGCGAAGGTCATGCTTATAATCGATAAACTCAGCGACGAGTCAGATCCCGGTGATCTCATGGCTCTAGCTCGTGCTCTCAAGGTGGCGACTGATGGAGAGCGCGTCGTCCTAGGCTTGCCTACTAACATCAACGCCGTGACTGGCAAGGATGGGGACAACGTCTGGAACGGCTTCACTGATATGTTCACAGCCGCCAGAAGGGTGCTCGATGGACAGCAAGCAAGCGGAACAGATAGCAGCTCTTCATAGAGCGATCCAGGTCGATCCCTTATTCGTGACCGTCCACTTCCTGGGCGACAACCCTACCAACTACCAGGACGAGATCCTCAAGTCGGTCCGGGTGAACAAGGTGACGACCGTCCGATCGTGCCATGACATCGGCAAGTCCTTCACCGCGTCTCGTGTTGCCCTTGACTTCCTGACTGCATACGAGGACAGCATCGTCGTGACGACTGCTCCGACCTTCCGCCAGGTGGAACATGTGATCTGGCGTGAGATCCGCGGCGCCCACAAGAAGGCCAAGGTCCCACTCGGCGGCAAGCTGCTCAAGACCCAGCTCGACTTCGGCGAGGAGTGGTATGCTATCGGCGTCAGTACCAACGACCCGGACCGCTTCCAAGGGTTCCACTCCAAGAGCGGCCACATCCTGGTGATCGTTGACGAGGCTGCTGGTGTGACTGAGGCAGTGTTCACCGCTATCGATGCCCTCATGACCACAGAAGGCGCCCGGCTGCTGCTGATCGGCAACCCTACCGCCCTGACTGGACGCTTCTATGATAGCCACCACAAGGGCCGAGCTCACAAGATCCACGTCTCCTGCTTCGACACTCCGAACTTCATCAACAACGGGATCCGCAACGTGAACGATCTGATGACCATGGACATGGGGAACGTCGAGATCACTCACCCATACTTGATCACTCCGATGTGGGCCAGAGATATGATCGAGCGCCACGGCCGGGACAACCCAGTCATCCAGGCTCGCGTGTTCGGTGAGTTCCCGTCAGCCGAAGCCAACACCCTGATCCCTCTCAACTACATCGAGCAGGCCATCGAACTCAAGAAGCAGCTCGACGACTTCCGGAACGAGATGGACTCATTCGAGGAGCAGGAGCGCAAGAAGGCGATCAGGGAAGCCTTCCGCGGACGTCACCACATCGGTGTCGACCCTGCTCGCTATGGTGACGACAAGACCGTGATCACCGACCGCTTCGGTGGCTACGTTGAAGACATGATCATTCACGGCAAGGAGAACACTGCCACGACTGCCGGACGCGTGAAGCTCCTGGCTGCAGCTGACTCTATAGGTATCGACTGTGATGGTGTTGGTGGCGGCGTGGCCGACATCCTGGAAGACGATGGCTATGAGAACATCATCCAGATCATGAACGGCGCCAAGCCATGGGCCGAGGAAGGTGGGATCCGCTTCGCGAACCTACGCTCACAGCTCTACTGGAACCTGGCCGAGAAGTTCAAGCGCGGAGAGATCGCCATCCCGGACGATCCTGACCTAGCTGCTGAGCTCGCTGCCATCCACTTCACCGTCACACGCCAGGGTATTGCCATCGAGTCGAAGGACGACATCAAAAAGAACTTGCATAGATCGCCGGATCGTGCTGACTCGTTGGCCTATAGCTTCGCCGGGGACTACATGGATCAAGACACTCAGACGTCTCCGAGCGTAGGCAAAAGCTACGACGAGCTGTACAATGAGGACAGTAAATACTAAAATAAGCGCAAGGACTATAAAGCATGAAACTGGGACCACTCAACATCAACCTCGCCAAGAAGCCAGCGCCACCCTCTGACCTAGAAGTCGGCACTGGTGCCGTTGGCTATTCGCTATTCGACGGCGAAGTGATCAACACTGGCAAGGTGAAGGTCCCGGACCTCATCAAAATGAGACAGCAGGACGGCACCGCCTCCGCTCTCAATAACATCCTGACGCTACCGATCCGCGCCAACAGCTTCAACTTCGAGGCTGATGAAGGTGATACTGGCGAGACCCAGATGAACTTCGTCAAGGACGCGCTGACTCTTCCTCCACATAAGGGAGGCATGACTACACCGTTCAGCCTGGTCCTGGCCGACATGCTTCGAGCAGTTACTGAAGGCTATCGACTATTCGAGAAGGTGTGGACACTGAACCCTGACGGCAAGGTCGTCTATAAAAAGCTGGCCGCCCGTGACAACCAGACGGTCGTCCTGAAGCAGGACCCTCGTGGTGGCTTCAACGGTGCCAAGCAGCGCGGAGTGATCGGCTCTGACTGGGTAGACGTTGACATTCCAGTCGAGAAGTGCTTCCTCTTTACGTTCGGCAAGGAGCATAACTTCCTCTATGGCGAGAGCGCCTTCCTGGCCGCCTATTATCACTATGACAAAAAGCACCGCCTCTACTACCTAGCACACCAGGCCGGTCAACAGTTCGCCATCCCTCCGAAGGTTGGCATCGCTGCACCTAACGCCAAGCAGAAGGCCATCGATGAGGTGACTGATGCTCTGAGTAGCCTAGGCGTAAACAGTGCCACAACCCTGCCGAACGGCTGGAGCGTTGAGACTATGATGGCTTCCGGCAAGTTCGATCTGCAGCCGCTGATCGATCACCACAACGCTGAGATGGCTCGCTCGATCCTGGCTCAGTTCATGATGCTAGGCTCCGGCGGATCAACCGGATCATGGGCCCTCAGCAACGACCAGAGTGACATGTTCATCCTGGCACTCAAGGGACTCATGGCCAACATCGAAGAGCACATCAACACCTACCTGATCCCTGACCTTATTGACTACAACTTCGAGACCGCCTACTACCCTCGCTTCAAGTTCTCCGACATGACTGACGCTACTGTCAGCCTATTGAAGGAAGCCTTCACCACACTGGCCAACAAGATCCCACAAGGGACTCCTGACTACGTTATCGAAGGTGTTATGGACAAGGTTGCTAAACAGCTCAAGATCGAGAAGCCAACCGGCAAGGACGGCGACAAGATCACGATCGCTACTGCTACCGGCGTGGCTATCGCTCCATCTACTGGCGACCCAGTGGGTGACGCTGCTGTTGCTGCCTCAGGTGCTGAGATCCAGAAGACTGCCTTGAACGGCGCCCAGATCCAGTCACTGCTGACGATCGTCACTCAAGTCGCTACCGGCCAGATCCCATTCGAGACGGCCAGCGCTACGATCCAGACCAGCTTCCCTACACTGCTACCAGCTGAGATCAGCGCGATCCTCAACCCAGTCAAGAACTTCAAGCCAGCCCCTGCACTGTCTGATCGGAGGAACAGAGAGCGCCGTTTTTTAGCCGATACCCGGTGGAGTAGACAGCTCACACCGGCCGAGGGGAAGGTCCAGTTCGCGGCCATCGTGAAGAAGCTCGACACCCTCGAAGAGGATGCAGCCAAGGCAACGAAGCCGATCTGGGACGACATCACTGCCGGGATCAACGCGGACCTGAAGAAGATCCTGGACGCTGCTGACTATGCCGCGCTCACTGACTTCAAGCTCGACTCATACAAGCCAGCCTATGTCAAGGCACTCATGGACCAGATGGTCGCTGCCTACAACTACGCCAAGAACGGAGCCGCTGATGAGATGGATGTCAATAGCCCGGCCACTCCTCCAGCTACTCGCGACCTGATCAAGGCCAAGGCTACAGCCACAGTCGATAAACAGTTCAACGATCTGATCTTCAAGATCCAGACGATCGTCTCAGAAGCTCAGCGCAAGAACCAACTCAGCCGGGCTCGTATTGCAGGCCGGACCAACCTAAGCATCGCTGACGTACTGGCTGGCGTGACTACTACAGTCGGAGCCTTCTACGACAACAACGTAGTGGCCGGTGCTGGTGTTGCCATCGCTACCGCTATCAATATAGGCCGTGACGATGTCTTCGAGATCTACAAGAGCAAGATCAGCAAGTACCAGTACAGCGCCATCATGGACGAGGCGACATGCCCTATCTGTGAAGACCTGGACGGCAGCGTTGTCGACTATGAAGAATATCTCCGGACCGAGTGGATGCCGCCGATCCACTTCAACTGTCGATGTATCTGGGTCGAGATCATGACCGACGAGACTGATCAGCCTGACTTCACCGGCCTACCAGAGGCGCCAGGAGACGCCACCAGCTCGCCGCTGAACGGAGTCACAGACTAGGTATGTACATCAAGCCAGGCATGGTATAACATAAGCATATAAGGGTAGATATGAAGAACAGAACCAAACACAACCACATCACCGTATTCGCAGCTGGAGACGCTGCCACTCAGTCCATGGTCGGCACTGAGTTCAGGAAGCAAGTCGTCAAGTTCGGCGAGTGGGTGAACCCTATGTTCCCTATAGAGAGCATGACTCTCGATGAAGCATGGGCCCAGCAAGTCGTTGACAACTTCAACGCCAAGGTGGTCGATCGTGTTCCTGTTCCTCTCGATCATACCGACGAGGTAGAAGCTAACACCGGCGAAGTCATGAGCCTGGAGATCGTCAAGGGTGACGGCCTCTATGCAGTCATGGAGATCCGCCGCCCTGAAGTAGTGGACGACATCAACAACGGCCTGATCTTCGACGTCAGCATCAGCTTCGACTGGAACTATGTCGACACCGCTGAAGGTGATGAACACGGTCCGGTCCTGTTACATGTGGCCCTAGTCAATAACCCGTACCTGAAGGGGATGAAACCCTTCGAGCAGTTAAGTGAGGCAGTCAAGTCATTTTCGCGCAACTTGTCGGCACCTTATTCCGCTGGTGCTATAATGTTAAGTAAATCTAAAGCAGAGGAGTTAAAAGCGATGGAAACAGCAACAATAAAGAACGATCGAGACTTCGATGTCACGATCACAGTCAAGGATGAAACTGGTGCAGATGTCACTGAAGTGATCAAGGCTGGCGAAGAGCTCGAAGTTCCTAAGGACCAGAGCGAAGCCGTACTGGCCCAGGTTGCTGAAGCCACCGCCCCAGAAGGCGAAGGTGAAGGTGAAGGCTCTGGTGAGGGCGAAGGCGAAGGATCCGGCGAAGGTGCCGGTGAAGGCGAAGGTGGCGAGGGCGAAGGCTCTGGCGCTGGAGAAGGTGAAGGCGACGAAGAGGATGAGGACGGTAAAAAGTCCGACGCTGAGAAGCTATCCGACGCTCGCAAAAAGCTCGCCAAGTATGAACTCTCTGAGAAGTACGACAAGCTACTCGCTGAAGGCAAGATCACCCCAGCTCAGAAGGACAAGTTCCTCGCGCTGGCTGACGTTCGCGTATCTACTGTTCAACTATCTGATGGCAAAAAGGTCTCACTCAGTGAGATCGTTGCCGGGATCCTGGGCGCCGGTCCTAAGGTCCTCAACTTCTCCGAGGATGGTACCGGCAAAAATGGCGAAGGAGAAGGCGAAGGAGAGGGCTCAGGCTCTGGCTCCGGTGCCGACAAAAAGCCATCGGAGTCGCTATCTGAGGAGGAACGCCGGGGATTGCAAGCCACTGGTGTGACGACTGAACGGATGGATGAGTTGGCCGCAAAAGACCCAGTCTATGCAGCTGAGCTCAAGAAGTTAGACGAAGCAAATAAAAGTAAGTAAGGTATAGGAGAACAATACCATGGCAGCATTAGCAGCTAAAAAAGACGTTCGCCGACAAGAGAACCGCGTGATGCACTTCCAAGTTGCAGCCGCGACTAAGATCTACGAAGGTAGTCTTGTCAGTGTGAACTCTGCAGGTTACGCCATCCCTTCAGGTGACAACTCAGGCGATGTATTCGTCGGTGTCGCTAGTAAAGGCGTAGACAACACCTCCGGCGCAGCCGGGGCAGTAGAGGTCGAAGTATATACTTATGGCGTTATCGACGTTGTGAGCAACTTCTCAGCTGCACAAACCAACGTGACAGACTTAGCCTACGTTGTTGACAGTCAAACTGTTGACCTCGCGGCCGTCACAACCAACGACGTTAAGGTCGGACGTATCGTGGAAGTCATTTCAACAAGTAAGCTACGCGTAGCAATAAGCACTCTAGGCTAGGCCAGAGGGATAGGTTAAACTAAGAATATGGACACTATCACACTCAAAAAAGGCTTACTGACGAACTTCTTCGAGGGGTTCAACGGTGCCGCAGCACAATGGGATCAGGTTGCTACCAAAGTCCCATCAACAGCCGCTAGTGAAGACTATGGCTGGTTAGGCTCAGTTCCTCGTCTCCGTGAGATGAAGGGCGAGCGTGTTCCTCAGAAGTTGCTAGACTACACCTACACTCTGAAGAACAAAGAGTTCGAGGCTTCTATCGAAGTCCGCCGCTCAGACTTGAAAGATGACCAGACTGGAAAGTTCGGCCCTCTCGTTCAGTCTATCGGTGAGAGCGCTAAGGTCTACCCTGACGAGCTCGTATTCGGTGCTCTGTTGCCTAACGGCTTCACGAGTCTCTGCTACGACGGTCAGTACTTCTTCGACACTGATCACCCAGTTGGTAACACTGGCACGATCCAGTCGAACAAGATGACCTCAGCTCTAACGAGCGGCACCTTCAGCACTGCTCGATCTATGCTCTTCAAGATGCAAGATGACTTCGGTCGTCCGATGAGCGCTGCAAACATGAAGCTCCTACTGGTTATTCCAGCTGAGCTCCAAGGTACTGCAGAAGGTATCTTGAACGCTTCCGTCCTAGCGTCAGGCGCGTCAAACACGCTTTACAAGGCGGCAGACATCCTCGTCAGCCCATGGTTGACTGATGCTGATAACTGGTACCTCCTAAATGTTGGCGGTGTTGTTAAACCATTCGTAGTTCAGGAACGTGAGTTCATCCCATTCGAGTCACTCGAAGAAGGATCTGAGACTGCATGGTGGAACAAGATCTACTACTACGGTACCTACTGGCGTGGTAACGCAGGCTATGGCCTGTATCAGAAGGCTGTCGGCTCTTTAGTCTAAGCATCTGATCCCCAGTGAGCAGGGCCTCCGGGCCCTCTCACGTTAGCAATATAACGATAAGAGAAGGAGACCATAATATGTCAAGCAAAACCGAACGATATGAAGTACAACTTCGAGCAGGCTTCCCCAGCAACCGCCGGGTCCGAGCAGGCTTCATCTTCGTGCCTGGTCAGCCCCAGGTGTTAGAACTCACTAAAGACCAAGTGGAGGCTATCAAAAATGACCCAGAACTCAAGATCAAGAAGACTAAAGACGATGTCTCAGGCGAAGCTGCAACAGCAGACAAGCCCGGCAACCTACCAACCCCGTCTCGCGTTCAGCCAGAAGGTGAAGGTGCTACGGCTCCAGATCCTACACTACCGGAAGGTGATGGCGGTGAAGCTACGGGAACGGAAGGCGACGAAGCTGGAAGCGAAGAGGGCGAAGGCTCACAAGAAGGCAGCGATCAAGAGCCTGTCACGAGCCCAGAGGGTCAAGTAGATCCTGCTGCTCCTGCTGCAACTGAAGGCGACACTGCTCCTGCAGCTACGGCTCCAGTGCTTCCTACTGTTGATCAACTACTCAAGGATAACAACCGCGATGCTCTAGTCGCTCAGGCTAAGGAAGCCAAGATCGAGCTCGCTTATGACGACAGCCAGAACGTCACCAAGAAGGTGATCGCTGAAGCTATCGTAGCGGCACGAGGTTAGAGTCCTCATGGCGACCATCAACTACACCACTCTCCAGGACATCCGGGAAGAGGCAGGACTCCAGAAGCGTGTCAACGGCGAGAGCCCTGCCGGTGTTATTGATGGCGCAAATAAGGACTTTTATGTCAAGCAGAAGTACATCGTGGACCGGGACTACTCGGACGATGGCCCTCAGCCTGGCGACGTTACTGCTTATGTGAACGACATCGCTGTCGAGGTATCTGCTATCGATGCCACAACGGGCAAGATCAGCCTCACAGATGCCCCTGCTGGCGGCACGAAGGTGAAGATCGACTACCAGTTCAGCGTCCTCAGTGATGAAGGTGCTACCAAGCGCCGGACTGAAGCCAACGGCTGGATCAACCGACGCGTGAAGAACGTGGTCAACCTGGCCGATCTGAGTGATGACGCGATCGCTGACTTCGGCATGATCGCTCGCCTATACTCTGCAGCCCTTCTCCTGATCCGTGACTACGGCTCTAGCGCCGATACTGATCTATCTAGCAAGGACGGCTACAAGAAGCTCCAGACAGCTCGAGAGTTGCTCTCTGAGTACGTCGGCGACATGGCCAACGACAACGATGCACCTGAGCCTGAGTCCGTCTCTAGTCGAAGCGACGGCAATATCTTCGCCCGGAACACGGACCTCTCAGCAGATGGTCCTTCGAGGGACGATGAGTTCTTCAACCACGACTAGGAGATCACTATGTCAGTAGTCATCGAAGGATCTATCGAAGGCGAGCAGCAGCTATCCCGGCGCCTGCTCGTTATGGCTGATGGTCTCAACGACTTCAGTGAACCGCTACAGGCCAGCGCTACCGAGCTCATGCACTCATTCGATACGAACTTCGCCAGCGAGGGCCAGCTGTTCGGTGGATGGGAAGCCAGGAAGCAAGACTATCCGTGGCCGATCCTGCAGCGTACCGGCTTCATGAAGGGCAACTTCCAGAGTGATGTCGGCCGTGATGAAGCAGTGCTCACCAACCCGACCGACTACTTCCCGTATCACCAGAGCAACGCTCCGCGGACCAAGTTGCCGCGCCGTGTCATGATGAAGATCGACCAGGAGCGCAAAGTGTTTATACAAAAAGCCTTCCAGGCGTATATAATAATGATCAGTAGGAAGTAAATATGTCAGCAGATTATAGAGACCCCATCATTCAGAAGATCATCGAAGTACTAGAGGAGAGCGGCCCCTCTGAGCTTCGTGGTAAATACTACAATGGTGACGTCATGCTCGTGCCGAAGGAAGAGCTCCCAGTCTGTAGCGTTGCCAAGGACCGGACGATCATCTCCCCGGCCGACAACATGACCGACCAGCATGTCATCAACCTGGTGATCAACGTGCTCTATGACTACACCTCAGATCTGCAGAATAGCTTCGACCTAGTAGCCGGGACCACCGGACTCTATGAGATCATGGAGGGCCGCATCTCGGACCTCGACGATCCGAACCGCTACCAGTTCAAGAACACCGCGCTCGCTTATATTCTAGGTAAGAAGATCCAGCTCGACACCAACGTCTGGATCTCGATCGGCCAAGGTTCCAACATCAGCATCGAGTACGGCCTAGGTGTCAACCGCCGCGGTCCTGGCATCTTCAGCGTGGAAGCTGTCATCCGGACCCCAGTCGTGCTTCACATTCCGCGCCCGGAGTACTATGATAATGCTGAAGCATAGCACTAGCGTTACAATAATTGAAGTGGTACTATAAAACATAAGGAGTAAATGATGGCCAAGAACGAAACAACCGACACTAAAACCGAAGCACTGGAGAGTTACTTCTTCCCAGAGCTAGGTGTTACTGTTGAAGCACCCGTAGGCACGTCTCACGAGGACGCGCTCAAGTTGGCTCAGGCTCAATCTAAAAAAGTAGAAGCAACGGAGGGCTCAGACAATGACTAAGGTTATCGGACGACTATCAAACATCGGCCTCGGCAAGGAAACCGTCCCCGGTACTGCCGTCGCTCCAACGTACTGGATCCCAGTGCAGTCTCTTGACTTCGATGACAAGAACACCTATACCGACAACGACTCAGGTATGGGCCGCATCGAAGAGCTCAACGATACCGCTATCACTAAGGCATGGGCCGAGGGTGGTTATGAGGGTAAGATCTTCACCAAGTCGATCGGCCTCGAACTAGCTCTATTGTTCGGACAGTCTCCTACCTCTGTACAGCGATCAACCACCGGCGTATATGATCACACTTATGCACTACTCAACAGCAACCAGCACCTCTCTGGGACTCTTGCATATAAGGACGCGAACTTCGACGCTCGCTACCCTTATGGCATCCTCGACAGCTGGAGCCTCGACGTAGCGCTTGAGAAGTACGTCACTCGTAAGGCCAGCTACTTCAGCAAGAAGGGCACCTTCTCAGCAGGCAACACCGTCGCTCTAACGACTGGCGAGTTCGAGTTCATTCCTAAGCACATCACCGCTGGCTATGCTACCAACCTGGCAGGCCTCTCAAGTCCTACCGCTATCAAGGTGACAGCCTTCACGATCGAGTTCAGCAAGAACGCCGAGGCTCTCTTCGTTATGGGTAGCAACGATCCAGACGCTATCGTGAACAAACAGTTCACAGTCAAGGGAACATTCGACGCCTACCTGGATGACGCAACTCTCAGGAACCTCGTATACGGTGGCACCAACAACGCCCTCCGCCTCGACATGACCAACACCGACATCGCTGGATCAGCCAACGGCTTCGGATCTTCAGGCTCTCACAACCCTGAGCTCCGCTTCGACTTCGCCAAGGTGAAGTATGGCGCCTTCGATCGCAAGTGGGACAACAACGATGTCATGATGCAGACCATCAGCTTCGAGGCTCTGTTCAGCATCACCGACTCTCAGACAGTCGCTGCTCGCTTGACATCAAACGTCGTCAGCTACTAAACTAGCCATAACAACTAACAGGAGACCAACTCATGCCAGGACCAGAAGAAACTACATCACTAAGCAAGGCTCAACTAAACACTGAGCCTGTTAAGCTGGAGCTCCCACTGTCCGGCAAGATCGTGACGCTTCGAGCGTTCCCTCCTGCCAACATGACGATCGCTACCCGTGCCGTCTTCCTTCGACATACTTCATTCGATCCGAACGAAGTCGGAGATCTGAAGCCAGGCGAAACACCTACCGAGGCCCAGGGCCAGAAGGCTGTCAAGTCCGAGAAGATCCCAGCCGAAGCTATCACTGAGATCAACAAGATCACAGCCCAGCACATGATGATCGACTTCGATGGTAGCTCAGAGCGACCACTGGAACGCCTACTCGACGAGTGCCCTTATGACGACTATACTGCCGTCATCGACAAATGCAACGAGATCGACAAGGCTACCTCTTTAGATAAAAAAAAATAGATAACATCAGGATCGACTACGCTAGAGCCCTTGCTTCACCTACAGGCATGGGCTCTATTGCTCCCGAGATCCAATTCGTGACGCTCCTGGAGCACATGAAGTGGACGATCCAGGACTATGAAGCACAACCACCATGGATAATTCAAGCCCTTCGCGTTAAAATGGAGGAAGATACATATAACCAGAGGGCCAAAAAGTAAATAAATTATGAACGACTCAGAACTCAGCATCGTAGTCAGGGCCCGGAACGAGGCCAGCAAGATCCTCAACCAGGTGAAGGACGACGCCGCAGGCATGAGCAAGTCTCTGAAGGAGGGATGGGAAGACGCCACTCGCTCCTCTAAGATGCTCGCCGTCGGTGTTCTTGCTGCTGGCGCTGGTGTTGCAGCGTTCGGAGTCTCTTCAGTCAAGGCATATCAGGAAGCTGAGAACGCCTCGGCTCAGTTAGATGCTGTTCTGGCCTCGACTCATGGCACTGCCGGAGTCTATAAGCAGGACCTACTCGAGCAAGCCACCGCGCTGCAGGCTGTCACCAAGTTCTCAGATGAAGCCGTACAGGGCGCTCAGGCGATGCTTCTGACGTTCACCGAGATCAAGGGCCCGATCCTCCAGCAGGCCACGTCACAGACGCTAGATATGGCTCAGGCGCTAGGTATGGACGCCACTCAGGCAGCCATGCAACTCGGCAAGGCCTTGAACGATCCAGCCACTGGTATGACCAAGCTGCAGCGTGTTGGTGTTACATTCACCGATCAGCAGAAGGCAACGGCCGCGCAGATGGTAGCGACCGGCAACGTAGCCGGAGCCCAGAAGATCATCCTCGACGAGCTCTCCAAGGAGTTCGGCGGCTCTGCTGTTGCAGCCGGGAAGACCTTCGACGGCCAGATGATGATCCTCAAGAATACCTTCGGAGATCTCCAGGAGACTGTCGGCAAGATGATCCTCGACGCTCTGGTCCCATTGTTCGGCTGGTTCAGCAACCTGATCCAGAAGATGAACGACGCCGGAGGGATCGTCAACTACCTGAGTGATCTCTATAAGCAGCACCGCGGCGTCGTGGTGTTGATCGCTGGCGCCCTGACTATGGCCCTCATACCGGCCATTGTAGCCGCTGTGGGCGCGTTCGCTGGCTTCGTTGCTCCGTTGCTGCCATTCATAGCTGTCGGCCTTCTGATCGCTCCTATGATCGACAAGTGGGCCCAGAAGATGGGCGGATGGGGCAAGGTCCTAGAAGAAGCGAAGACCGTCATGAAGGACGTGTTCGGCGCTATCCAGCTGCTGATCACCGGCGACTTCAAGAAGGGCATGTTCGACCCATCGATCACTGAAGACTCACCTCTTATCGACTGGCTATTCACTGTTCGCGAGACGATCCAGAACGTAGCCGGTTATGTGAAGAGTGCCTTCGTCACCGCGTGGCAGATCCTCGGCCAGGCGCTTGCCTTCCTGATGCCATCACTACAGGCCCTATGGACAACGATCTCGACTCAACTCTTCCCTGCACTCGTGAACTTATGGAACACGATAGAGCCGATCCTCGTGCCTACCCTCAAGGTGTTGGCAGTGATCCTCGGAGCCGTTCTCCTGGGCGCTATCTGGCTGATCATCAACGTGCTCAACGTAGCCATAGGGATCGTCAGCTGGTTCGCCAACGTACTCAGTGGCCTGATCAACGTGGTCTCTTCTGTGGTGAACTTCATAGTCGGCTATATACAGTTCCTCTGGACCTTCTGGTCCGGCGTCTTCAAGGCTATCTATGAGGTAGTCCGCATCGCCTGGGACATCATCGCCACTATATTCGCCGTCGGCATCAGCCTGATCATGGCTGTGGTCCAGCCGATCGTCAACGTCGTGAGCGCTCCATTCCAGTGGGCGGCCGACAGGATCCGCGGCATATGGAACGGGATCACCGGCTTCTTCTCTGGTATCGGCAACGCTATCGGTGGAGCCATCGGCAACGTATACGAGAAGATCACCGCGCCATTCGCTCGAGCCTTCGACTTCATCAAGGACCTACCTGGCAAGATCGCCAACGCCATCGGCAACGTCGGCAACGTGATCCGTGACAAGCTAGGCGACTGGGACATCCCGGGCCCACTCGGCAAGGTGAGGGACGTGATCCCTGGCTTCGCAGATGGTGGGTTCACCGGACGAGGTGGCCAGTATGAAGTCGCTGGTGTTGTTCACCGCGGCGAGTACGTCGTGCCTAAGGACCAGGTCAACCAGAGCACTGGTCAGCCTATGATGGGCGCCACCAATAACTTCTATGGCAATATCACCCTGGGCGATCAGAACGCTGTCGAGGCCTTCTTCGCCCGGCTTAATCGCGACGCCGAGCTGGCATCGATGGGAGTACCTACATAATGAAGCCCTTCAGTTTTAACGGGTTCGGACTATCAACGGATCCATATAGAGTCACTGACACCGACGCCTTCACTGCTCCAACCAAGGAGATCACTGTGGCCGAGCTTGCTCGAGCTCATGGTGGCGTCGCTCTGTTCAGACGCTTCAAGCCACGGACCATCAACATCTCCGGCTACTTCAAGGATGCCGACTCTGACGCGCTAGAAGCCGACCTCGATGCTCTCAAGAATAACCTCTTGAACGTCACCGGCCAGTTGGCTGTCGGCTACCGCAGCGGCTTCCGCTACTGGACCGCAGAGGGCCAGAACGTAAACATCTCACGAGGTGCTACTGACGTGACGAAGATGGCATACTCGGCCCAGTTCCTGGCTCCGAGCCCATTCGCTACTGACGGCACTACCCAGAACCTATTCACTGCAGTCACCGGCAACACGAACAGGTCCTTCCAGCTAGGCGTCAACAATATCGGCACCTTCCTGGCGCTGCCGTTCATCACGATCACGATGACAGCGATCAGCCCTACCAACGCGCCGATCACTATCACGATCGGCAACCCAGCGACCAACGAGTACCTCAGCTTCTCCGGCACGTTCAACAACGGGGATGTGATCACTATCGACGTGGTCAACGAGCAGATCTACCAGAACGCCACGCTCCTGAACCCGACCGGGCTCTTCCCGACGTGGCTGCCTGGAGCCGGGATCATGGACTACTCAGACACCGCTGCATCCGGTACACTATCACTAACAGGAACATATCCGCCAAGGTATTTATAAGGAGGGCATCATGGCATCACAGAAGTCAGCATATCTCAGGAGCAAAGTGGTCCGCCACATCATCAACGCCGCAGCATACACGGCGCCAGCCACGCTATATCTAGCGCTCTATACCAGCGACCCCACCACAGCCGACACCGGCGCCGAGATCTCCGGCGGGTCTCCAGCCTATGCTCGTAAGTCGATCACCTTCGGCACTGAAGCCAACGGCACCGTGGCCAACACGAACACCATAAGCGTGGACCCACCAGCAGCGACCGTCACCCACTGGGGCATCAGAGACGCTCTGACATCCGGGAACCTTCTGTACTTCGGATCGTTCGATATTCCAATAGTAACGGCGAGCGGTACGCCTCTCGTCATAGCAGCAGGCGACCTGTCGATCACGGAGTTGTAGGCCATGGCAGTAACCGCCTACACCTTCCCAGGAACAACGGACCAGCTGGTCAAGGGCGCCACTCTGTGGGTGAACCTCAGCCGGATCACGTCCGACGATGGCAACTTCGCGAACAACGGCTTCGTCGCTGGTGCTGATACGTTCATCGAGCGATACGCTTCTCTAGTCATAGGAGGCGTTGTTCAGACTGGGACAAACAAGGGCGGCGACACTAACTTATTCACCTATAGCAAGACCTACGGAGGCGCTGCAGATCTCTGGGGCGCTGCTCTCACTCCTGCTATAGTCAACTCTCCAGACTTCGGATGGGCCTGGGCGATCGGCAAGATCAACGGCTCCCTCGTGAAGTCAGACATCTCCTACTATGCCATCGCTAAGAACTTCAACTTCAACATCCCGTCAGACGCTACGATCGTCGGCATCGAGACCAACGCCGAGGGCGATACTTATGCCGGTGGTGGCGGTACCCAGGGCATCTACCTCGATAGCATGAGCCTCCGGGTATACTACACCTGGGCGCCGAAGGTTCGCGCTAACGGTGTCGGCCGCGGCTTCGTATATGTGAAGACCGGCTACACTCGACCGAAGCCACAGAAGCGCATCGACTACAAGGTATATGATCCAGAGAATAACTTCATCGGCACCTGGAAGAACGTGATCTCAGAGGCTTCATATAAGCTCGACGTCAACAACCTACTCAGCTCGATGGGTGTGGTCCTCGAACAGAACGAGACACGCCAGACTCCAACGATCGACGCGCTTGTCACCCAAAGCGACGAGCTCCTACTCACCGAAGGCGATGAGTCTATCTATGCCGACCTGGCTGCAGCTGCAGGACTAGGGACTGGCACCGATCTCGAAGTCAATAACAATGTCGAAGTGGTGGCAACCTGGGGCGACTTCCAGGAGCTTGTCACTGAGAGCGGCGAGCCTATCATCACCGAAGGAGATGAGCTCATTATGGTCCAGGTAGGTGCTCCAGAAGGCCGCAAGATCTTCACCGGCTACGTCTCAGTATGGGAGCTTGACTTCGGTACCAGCGAGAACGTGAACACCAACCTCCTGACCCATAGCCAGGAGCTCAACAACATCATGCTCGAGACGCCTGACACCCTCAAGGTGAGCGGCGCTGGATGGGACAATACCTATGTCGGTATCTCTGGCGGTGGTCCTGATGATAACCAACAGATCCAGCAGTCCTTCGTTATGGTCGGCTCAGTAGCGGTCAATAGGATCCGCTTGCGCTGTCGCTCCGGCTGGTCCGGCACTGACATCCCTGTTACTCTGACTCTGACGAACGGAACCGTCCCAGGCACTCCAGGCACTACTCTGGCCACAGCTTCCTCGGTGATCAAGGGCAACATTGACGACACGACTGCATGGCAGGACGTGGACTTCGTATTCGATCAGGTGAGCCTAGTGAACGGCACGACCTACGAGTTCTACCTCGACACCACATACTCAAAGACCGGAGGGAAACCTACATATCCGGCCAACTTCCAGACCGGCGTCGGATCCAACAACAACGTCCTCGTCGGCAAGGTTGGCGCTACATGGTACTCAACCGGCAAGAGCCTCGTGTTCGGCGTCTACCAGCCTGGTGGCGCTACGACCGTGACATTCAACAGCACGGATCCTAGCAACATCTGGAAGCAGATCATCGACTTCGCTCAGAGCCGCGGCAGCCGGATCGGCTACCGACCTGACACGATTGATAATACCGGCACTCAAGTGAGTGTCACCTTCAAGACCAACACCGTAGCAGAGGCCCTCGATGCTACTCTGAAGCTATGCCCGGCCGACTGGTACTACTACTTCGATCCCGGTGAGAACATGACATACCTCAGAGCCCGGCCAACTACGCCATCCCACACCTTCTACAAAGGTAAGGATGTTGTCAGCCTCAAGCTCAAGAAGAGCATCGAGAAGCTGGTGAACGATGTCTACTTCAGTGGTGGCGGAACACCGACCAACCTGTTCATCCGTAACACGGACCAGGGCTCGATCAATACCTACCGCCGCGGCCTGGAGAAGATGTCCGACAACCGTGTGACCGATCAGACAACGGCCCAGATCCTGAGCCAGAGTGAGATCGATCGCTTCAACGATCCGATATACAGCGGCAGCATGACCGTGATCAGTGTCGACTTCCCTATAGAGGACGTCACTGTGGGCGAGCTCGAAGGCTTCAGCGGCTTCGGTGGCCTTGTGGATCTCATAGATCTGCAGCTGGTCTCGAGGACCTACCACCCTGATAAGCTGGACGGGACGCTCAACATACTGCTCCCACCGATCAACAAGAGGATCGAAGACATCAAGCGTAACCTGGAAGCCGAGCAACAACTCAACAACCCGGCCTCGCCTACCGTTCTATAAAGTGCTAATATAATCATAAGGAGAATATAAAATGTCGAAGAGAATAAGCCAACTCACCCAGCTCACAGCCGCCCAGCTCGCGAGCAACGACATCCTGGCCATCGTGGACGTGTCGGCCGGTCAGACTAAATACATCACTGTCAAGGACCTCACAGGCCTGCCAGACTTCGGCTGGACCGCTACTGGTGAGTCATGGGCCTATTCGTCATGGGACTCGACTACTCGCATCGGTGTCATCACCGTGCCTACTGACGCCACTATCAAGTACACGCCGAAGAACCGCGTCCGCTTCAGCCAGACGACCGGCGGTACCAAGTACGGCATCATCACAAAAGTCACAGCGACGACCCTCACGGTCCACTTCCCAAGCGGTACCACACTCACCAACGAGACCATCACTTCGCCTGTATACTCAGGTGAAGACAGCCCTGTCGGCTTCCCTGCAGACGTGGCCAACTGGCTCCTGAGCTTCGCTCTAGGTACAACCACCGCGGCGTCCGGATCAGCTGGTACATGGCAGAACCCTGGAACTGTCAGGCTTGCTCTTGGTATCGGTAGCTGGCGCGTGATGGCGAGCCTTGGCTGGCAGATCACCCCTGCAGGTACAGAGATCATGACCTCACTGGGTAGCAGCGCCTCTGGTAGCTTGTTCGTAAATGGATCCACTGTTCGCGACTACCAGACTGGTCGATCAGTACCTTCACTGAACTCACACAAACATGTCCTCAACAACATCACATTCGCCGCTGCAGGCTTCGTTTACGGACTATTCCAGTCAGCCGGTAACTTCGATGCTCGTGGTGATGCAGCTACGCCTCACCAGTGTTATATTGAAGCTGTAACTAACTATCTATAAGGAGACCAACATGAACGACCAACAGATAAAATCAGCAATAGCCAACGCCGAAGTCACTGACATCAGTGACCACTATGATGATGGCCGCGGCAAGTGGTTCCGTGTTGATGCTGCCGGAGAGATGGGACGCGCCTGGGAAGGTGCTGCCAGTTCAGAAGCCGATGCTCGCAAGAAGGCGATCGCCCTATTCGTTAGCGTTGACGACTCTGACAAGGAGACCTTCGCGCCGGTTGAAGCTGAGCCTGTGATCGCTGAGCAGGAGAACGAGGCATAGTATGGATCCCACAGGTGGCGTGTTCAACTACCTATTCACTCAGGGCGTCCTGGGTATCGTGGTCGTCATCTTGCTGTTCGTATGTAACAAACTATATAATAAAGCTGATAGGCTCCAGGCTGAGAAGGACGTTCTCACTAAGGAGGTCATCGACTTAACAGATGCTCGTCGTATTGATGACAAAGCTACAACAACGCAAGTGCTGAACGCGCTGTCGGAAAGCTCACAGACATATCGGCTCGTAGCTGAGAAGATAGAGTCAGCGAAGCGTCTAAGCGGAGGCCAATGATGAAGTGGTTCAAGAAGAAAACTCAAGACCCTATAGTGCCGGAGCTAATTGCTCCACCTATTGCCGACGCCAAAGAACGCGCAGCCATCCAGATCGTAGCCAACAAGGACGCCCGGGCCGAAGTAGTCGAGCAGACCAAAGTCGCCAACAAACACCTCCGCGACCTAGTAGAAGGCAATAATTTTACTGTTACAATATTTATAGCCGCAGGCGGTAAACAACCCAAAACGAGGAGCTCTCACTGATGAGTATAAGCATCACCACATTCGCCATAATTTTACTGATCGGCCACTTGATCGCTGCCGGGTTCATCTTCTCGGTGCTTCGTAAACAGGCGGCCCTACTAAGGGAGCCGATCGATCGCTACTACCGAACCTTCAGGCTCGGTCTTTTTGCGCTGTCCATGATCATCTTCATCGGCACGTTGGTCCCGATCGCTATCGACACGATCACTCTATTCGTTGACACTCAGCGGCCTAGCCAGATCTACACGATCAGCCTAGTATATGCTTCGAGCAACATGGTCCGGGACATCGCCAGCGCTGCCGTGATCTTCTTGCTATACCGTATATCGTCCAACTCCCACCGGCCATAGTGTTAGTGCTATAATAGGCCTATAAGCTAAACAGGAGACCACACCATGACATTAAATGAATGGGCCAACGC
>OFRG01000263.1_pt1 | contig 22234 bp, 24 predicted proteins | sample 1543071 | NCBI WGS metagenome assembly OFRG01 (sample SAMN07774222, study PRJEB24372) | wastewater metagenome | isolation source: WWTP Verbania (Effluent) | place: Italy: Verbania | collected 2015-12
TTTTATTTTTCTTGGGATTGTTCGTAAGCCCATTGGTTGGCTTTGTAGTAAGACTCAAAAGTTCCGGCATCTATCCATTGTCCGTCAATAATTTCCACATCAAGTTCACCCTTTTTTAAATACCAATTCATTATTTCAGTAATTTCGATTTCACCACGATCCGAAGGTTTCACATTTTTTGCTATTTCTACGACGTTATTGTCAAAAATATACATTCCAGTTAAAGCATGGTTAGACAAAAAAGTTTTTGGTTTTTCAACAATTTCAACGGCTTTGTTATTTTCGTCAAATTTCACAACACCAAAACGCTCGGGGTCCGAGACTTCCTTGGCGAAAACTTTGCCTCCGCCAGCAAAATTTTGAATTGCAGTAGTAAAATCAGCGTCAAACATATTATCGCCTAAAATCATCGCCGAGCTGTCACCGTCGTCGAGAAAATTTTCTGCCATAATATAAGCGTGAGCTAAACCAAGCGGTTTGTCTTGAATTTCATATGTAAAACGCACACCCTCCCCAAATTCTTTGCCACTACCAAGGACTTTCATGTAGTCACCACAGTGGTCCGGTGCGACAATTATTAAAATTTCTTTTATTCCAGCTTGCAGGAGTTTTTCCAATGGGTAAAAGACCATTGGTTTATTGTAAATTGGTAGAAGTTGTTTGCTTGTGACTTTAGTTAGGGGAAGGAGGCGAGTGCCTGCACCACCAGAGAGGATGATACCTTTCATATATATGAGTTCTTAGTACCTAGTACTTAGTACTAAGTGTTAGTTAAATAATCTGCGAGGGCTTCTTGCCATGGGCGAAGTTTTATGAGCTTGGTGTTATTCAGTAGTTCAAACTGAGGACGGAGAGCTTTTCTGGGAGGGAATGTTGAAGCAGGGACAGGTGAGAGATTTACGTTCAGATTTTGGATGCGAAAAATCTCTTTAGCCCAGTCATATCTGGAAGCCTGTCCTTCATTTATTCCATGGTATATTCCATAAGGATGTTTTTGCTCAATAATCATCCGGCTAAACTCTGCTAAGTCCTTGGCCCAAGTAGGTTTACCAATTTCATCAATTACTCCTTGCATGGGCTTGTTTTCAGTTGCCCTTTCAAGCATGAGGTCAATAAAACTTTTTTTGCCAGAACCTTTGCCGTAAAGCCACTCTGTCCGAATAATATAATATTGATCAGTAGATTTCTGAACTGCTTGCTCGCCAAATAATTTACTGCGCCCGTAAGCATTTACAGGGTTAGGCTGGTCGTCCTCATTATAGCCTTCAGGATTTGTTCCGGCAAAGACTTGCCCAGAGCTAAAGTGTACAAGCACAGCATTTATATTTTTACAGGCTGTGGCCAGAAAACCAGGTGCATCCCCGTTGACTTGTTTAGCATCGGTAAAATCTTCTTCTGCGCCATCTACATTGTTATAGGCTGTGCAATTAAAAACAATATCTGGATGAAGAGCTGTAATTTTTTTTGCAACCATTTCTTGATCGGTTACATCGATGTCATTTCTGTCCCAGCCAGTAACACTTTCCCCGGAGTAGAGTTTCATCAGCTCACTGCCTAAGTTGCCATTTTTTCCAAGAATTAAGATTTTTTTCATGATATGGAAAGTCCTAATTCTGAACGAACAGAGTTCCAATTGAATTCTGCGTTATCTGGCAAAAGAATCTGCGACCCCACATAGGGGACTCGACCTTCAATGAGTCCAGGATTGTCGTAATCATATAAATGGTTTGGCCAGTTAAGTATCCATACACCCTCTTTGTTTTCGTCGTCAGTGACTCCGCCCACAGAGAGGAAGCCGTGGTATTTATGAGGTGGAATGAGTAATGTATAGAAGCCTTGATTTCCCCACCCAGTGCCAATTTTAAATAAATTTAGTTCATGTGTTTTTGGATCGGCTACGACTGCAATAGCTTTGCCAATAAAAGCCCAACGGTCGTACTGTTCAATACCCCCCTCTGTATTTTCATGAGGATGGACATGCCATTGATCTTCATCTCTAGCAATTCCTTTATATGTAAAAGAACTATAGGTCATTGCTGGCTGGATATTGTCGTAGTGCATATCGGACCAGTCACTGCGAAACATTTCAATCAAATAACCACGCGGATCAACCTCACCACGGCGTGCACGGATGAGGGGATGGATTACGACGCCATCAATAAGCTTTTGATCTTTGTAATTGTCGAGACTTATAAAATTAATAGATGGAGTAGACATATTATCTGTTTAAATAATTTTGATCGTAATATTTTTGATACTCACCGCTTTTAACTTTTTTCCACCAAGCTTCGTTGTCTTTGTACCATCTCACCATAACTTCCAGCCACTCTTCAACGTTATGCTCGGGTTGCCAACCAAGTTCGCGAGTTATTTTTCCGGCATCTATGGCATATTTTGCGTCATGCCCTGGGCGATCAGCCACAAATTCAATGAGGCTTTCATCTTTACCCAGTAGCTTTAAAATAATTTTGATAATCTCTAAATTGGTATATTCACGGTGCTGGCTACCAACTAAATAAGTTTCGCCAACCTTGCCTTTTTCCAAGACTAAATCAATCGCACGGCAATGGTCATTTACAAACAGCCAGTCGCGCACTTGGTCACCTTTCCCGTAGACAGGAATATTTTTATCTTCCAAAGCGTTAGTAATTGCAAGTGGCATTAGTTTTTCTGGAAACATGTAAGGTCCAAAATTGTTGGTGCAGTTTGTAATCGTGATGGGTAAACCAAAAGTGTGAAAGTATGCTCGCACAATATGGTCACTGCCGGCTTTGCTGGCTGAATAAGGACTACGTGGTGCGTAAGGGGAGTCCTCCGTCCATTTTTCATTAGATGAAAGTTCGATATGACCAAAGACTTCGTCAGTGGAGATATGATGAAAACGCTTGACGTTGTGTTTACGACTAGCGCGAAGCAATGCGTGTGTGCCAAGCACGTTGGTTTTGATAAAAATATCTGGGTCAAGAATGGCGCGGTCATTATGACTTTCGGCTGCGAAATGGACAACAATGTCTTGGCCAGAGACAGCAGTGTCTACATCAGCGTCATTTGTAATGTCGCCTTTAATAAAAGTAATTTTATCTTTAATCAGCGCAAGGTTTTCAAGGTTACCTGCATAGGTTAGGGCGTCGAATACTGTGACCTTGTCCTCGGGGTGATTTTTAGTCCAATAATGGGCAAAGTTGCTGCCAATAAAACCAGCGCCTCCGGTAATTAAAATATTTTGAGCCATAATTTGTATTTCTAAAGGTTTAGTCTTACATTTATGGTACAAGTGGGGGACCACTTTGTCAAAAGCTACTACAGTTGGAAATGCCTTAAATATCTATATAATAAGAGGGTTTTTAAGAAAAGAAAGCAAGCAAAACACTATTGACAAAAACCTAAAATTGTGGTATTATAATCTATTATTAAACAACCGAAGTTTTATGGCAGAATCAAGCAAAATTTATCCTCCTGCAACCGATCATATGGCTGATTTATTGGGGTTTGGTACAGGAACTCAGCTGAACGCTGGTTTGAAGGAAATGCCTAATCATTTCCCAGGCCAGTTGCCAGTTATCGATGCTGTCGCTGTAGACAGCAATCAGCCTTTTGATGATACCAGCGAGGATATCCAAACTCTTGAACCTAAAACAGAACCGACTAGCACAATTGTGGAAACTGACTCTGCTTTAGAGGCAGATGTTGCAAAAGCTATAAAACCCCGTATTCCTCCGTTTGTTCGCTTAGTTGGTCCTTACTTATTAGTTTTTGCAATTGGAGTCTTCCTCTACTATTACTATTTCAATGATTTTTCTTTTAACAACCTGCTGAAAAATCGCGTAACCATTTCTACAAACACAAAAAAAGCTTCGGCGTTGGAAAAGTTAGAAAAAGAGCAGTTCGCAAATTATACTGCTTGGATTTCCCAATTTTATTTTGACGTTAGCGATAATTCTGTTACTGACCCAGAAGCTGATAATTCTCAAAATGGTCTGTCTAACTTTCAAAAGTATTTGTTAAATCTTAATCCTAAAGAATACAGTAGTAGTGGTAGCGGTACTGCAGATGGACAACTTGTAGTTGAAGGCATTGACCCTGTAACACTCCAGCCGTTTAGTGGAAGTCGTAAAGACTTAGTGGATAATTACTTTGACTTAGAAGTTATCTCAAACCGTATTGCTCTTGGAAGTATTTCTGCAGTCACCGATTTTGCGCAAACTTCTAACAGTACAGACTTCAGAGGTAGCCAAGGTTTTAATTCACAGTCGGGTAGCGTTGCAGGCATCACTACAGAACAGCCATCTTCTCAGGTCACGCAAACTCAACCATCTACAAATGGACAAGCTCGTTCCACTGCTCCAGTGACAGGAGTTGCAAGTACTGATATTAATTTAAATAGTTTTGGAAGCCTGAATATCCCATCCTTAAACGTTACAGTGCCAGTTGTATGGACAAAGAACGTAGCAAGTTTTGACAAGGACTTAAGCCAAGGTGTTGCTCATTATCCAGGAACTTCACTACCAGGACAAGTTGGTACTGCCTATATTTCTGGACACAGTAGTGGTTATGCTTGGAGTAGTAATAAGTACAAAACAGTCTTTAGCAAGCTTGGCAATCTAGCAGATGGCGCTTCGTTTTCTGTAACAGTAACTTTGAAAAACGGTAAACAAGTTCGTTATAATTATGTGGTTACTCGCCGTGGTGAGTATAAAGCCAATGACCAAGCCCAGTTTGCCAGTACCGCAGATTCAGTTGTGGCTCTCTCGACTTGCTGGCCACTAAATACTACTGCCCGTCGCCTTGTAGTTTTCGGTAAATTAAGTCAGACCGAGAACTTAAATTAAGGCTCGACAGTAACGTAAGTAGAAGAGTATACTATTAAATTACAGCTTTCATGCAGATCTTGTCCCGTCCTTTGCTTGCAAAGAGCGGGACAAGGATGTGCCTAAAAGCACAAGTAGTTGGAAAGTTCATTGACAGTCCTGAGGAGGGCTAATGATAACTAAGCGATTAGTTAATTTTTAGCCGTCCCCATGGCTGTTCATGGCCATACATTGAAAACAAGGAGAAAGACCCATGAGCACCACCAAGATTTTCATCGCGTTTCTGATCGTCGCCGTTTTGGCGCCGGTCGCTTTGGCCCAGTCGGGCCGCAAGCTCATGACTCGTGAAGAAGCGGCTCGTCGCTGGGGTCCCGCGCAAGGTGACCCGAACGCACCGACGCAGCCCGCGCCGGCTTCTCAGACGCCGGTCCCGAACGCTTCGGCACAGTCCGCGCCCGCTCAGCTGACTCCGGTTTTTGTAGAGGTCAGCGGTTTCCAGAACTCGGCAATGGCCGAGAAGCTGGTCAACCGTCTGATCGAAGCAGGAGCCTTTGGTGACTGCAGGCCGGTGGCGGAACGAAAGTACGCCGACCTGATTATGCGAGTTCAGCCGAACGTCAGTTCGGTGCCGGTGCAGGAGAGTTTCTCTCTGCGCGGGCAGAACACGCGGAAGGTCGCGTACCGAGTTTACGTCGAGATCACACTACGCAATCAGCGCGGTGAGATTACGGGAAAGTCGCTGTCCGACGCTGAGGTGTTTGAATTCACCACAGGCTCAGGACAGTTGAGGATCCCGTGGGGTGGCTCGCAGAGTTCCACCTTTTCGGCGCAGACAGGAGGTCCGGCAATTGGCGCGCTCGCCCAACTGGGTGTGCGTCTGCCAAAAACCCGGAACTACTACGGGCAAGAAACTCTCTTCGCTAGCCTCCGCATGATTTTGGAGGCGGCGAATGACAGCAATTTGGTTGAGGGCCGGTGAGCCCAAAGGAGACGAAAATGAAGAGAGTCTTCGGATTCATTCTTCTCACGGCGCTCTTCCTGGGCCTCACGGCCCAGGCAGCGCATGCGCAGAACCAGGCTCTGCTCTCAGGATGGGAATCTTGGGGAACCGTTGATGGTATGCCTCAGGATGATCGTTACAAGCCTTTCATCTTTACGCGTTTTCGCGTTCTGGTGAACTGGCCGGTCAACGCTCCTCCTTTGACGATCCCAGCTATTCCCTACGGACCAAGCTACTTCAATCTTGCGAAGCAGGTTCCACTTGGCGGACTCCATGACGTCGCTCTCGAAACGGACGCATGGGTCTGGATGTGGACTGGCAAGGACAAGATGGAGTGGTGCTGGCAGAAGGCTGGTACTGTCTTCTTGTTCAATTCCGACAACCAGCCGGTTGCTCGGAAGGATTGCCATAATCCTTCGCCCGTCATCGTGTACCTTCGGGTGCCCGATTCACCATGCGTGCGTGATAAGTGGGAGCTTCGGCGTAAGGCGCAAAACCAGGATAAGTCCTGGACTTACTGGTACTGGAACGGCTGCGAAGAAGTTCCAGTACAAGTCGAGAACCCTCCTACCCCCACGCCCATTACGGTGACCACCACGGTCACAACTCCGTGTCCCGAGTGTCCGACTGTCGAGATCGACACGTGGGTCACGAGAGGTGAGAGGTTCTGGGGTGGCGTAAAAGATTTAGCCATCTCAGTTGGAACTGCGGTAGTCGTCTCGGTTGTCGGCAGTAGTGCCGGTGAGCGAGTACGGGCTGCAGTCCAGTCCGCGGTTGCGACGGCGGGGCTTCACTTGATTTTTCAGGTGATGAATCCGAATCACAACCGTGCTGACATCACGGTCACCTGGCCTGATAACCGGGTTGACACGTATGCCGGTAAGGACGCTCTGGAGAAGGGCGACTCCCTTGTTCTTCAAGGTGGTGGGACTGCCAAGTGGGACAAGAGTCAGAAAGTGATCAAGGTAAAGTTCGAGAAGTGTATCACTACTCGAGAGATGCCAGAGAATCACAATTTGACACCGGTGCCCATCATCCGGCGTAACGTCGGTGGCCGCGAAGTCACCGAACCCGTCAAGGACCAGGACGAGCCTGTCATCGCGCCGGATGAGCGGCGCGCTGGGAGTCGGCGCAACGACGGAGGAGGACAGCGAACTTTTGCTCCCACCGACGGTGGTGGGCAGGTTCGCAACTCCAGCGGTAGCCGCTGGAATCGGGCTATGAAGCCCAACAACTAATCGCTGTAGTCGCGATGCGCGGCACTCGTGTCTTTCTGTCTTCGGACGGAAAGCACAAGTGCCGCGCTTTCATTTTATCTAAAAAATTTAACAAGCACTCTAATACAGCACCGTATCATAGTGTTATAAATATTTTTAGTAAATGCGAAAATTCGATCGCTTAAATGCCGAATTTTTGATATAATGAATACATCAAAGTGTAATTAAATAATTTCGCGAAATTAAGACAAATACCCCTCCTAACCTCCCCTAAAAAGGAGAGGAAAAAGTACAATTATGAAATTATCAGTGATTATTCCAGCGTATAATGAAGGACAGCGCATTGTTAAAACCCTTCATTCGGTTAATGATTTCTTGATTAAGCAGTCTTTTGACTACGAAATCATTGTTGTTAGCGACGGCTCCAAGGATAATACAGGAGAAGTTGTAAAAAATTTAGAAACAACTGTCAAAAACTTACGTCTTATAGATAACAAGGATAATCATGGTAAAGGTTGGGTAGTGCGCCAAGGTATGCTGGAAGCTAATGGCGATGTCCGTTTGTTTATGGATGCAGATAATTCCACAACTGTAGACCAAGTTCTGCCATTTTTGCCTTATTTTGAGCAAGGTTATGATCTTGTGATTGGTTCGCGCAGGATTACTGGAGCCAATATTGCAGTTCATCAGCCTTGGTTTCGAGATTTTCAAGGGGCAGTCTTTCGTTTTATTGTGCACACATTGGTGCCAGTTGGTGTTACAGATTCCCAGTGTGGTTTTAAGGCCATGTCGGCTGGGGCAGCACAAAGAATTTTTCCTGAGCAGCGGATTATGCGTTGGGCGTTTGATGTAGAAATTTTGGCTCTAGCGCGCAAGTTTGGTTTTAAGATTAAAGAGTTACCGATTGTTTGGGTTAACGATGTTGAAAGTCATGTTAAGCTAAGTGGAAAAATTAAAATGTTACTTGAAGTTTTGGAAACTCGCTTGAATCTTTGGACGGGGAAATATAAATAGATTGATTGGTACTTAGGGACAATGAAACTAAATAAGTTCTGTCATTCCGAGCTTGTCGAGGAATCTCTGCAGAGATCCTTCGCTCCGCTCAGGATGACAGTCATCGTAGGTTAGATGAAATTAAAACATTTCTTTTTAAAATCACTACTCATTCTCTTAATTACAGGCTTGGTTCTGCCAAGTCCTGTTTTTGCTGAGCAACACTTAAGCGGAAATTTTCTTATCAAGCTCAATAGTAATGAGTTATCAGCGCTAAGTTCTGTGGCTTATAATGTAGAACAAAAATTTACTTTTTCAACAAAACCTCAGTTTCAAAATGTTTATAGTTTTTCTTCAAATTTTGATATAAATAAACTAAAAGAAAAGTTGTCAGGAAGTTATGAATACATAGAGCAAAACCAAACGTTGCAAACCCATGCACAAATTACGCCAAACGATCCAGGGTTTACTTTAAATCCTTTAAACATTGATAAGCAGTGGGGACTTGCAAAAACAGGTTTTCCGGAAGTTTGGGACAAAGAAAAAGGTTCTAGTAAAACTATTGTCGCTGTTGTTGACACAGGGATAGATCAAACTCACGAAGACTTTGTTGGGGTGAAGTTTGTCACAGGTTTTAACACCTTGTCTAGAAATATCATTGTGCCTGGGATAAATTCCGACGATAATGGTCATGGCACTTTAGTTACGGGAATTATTGGAGCTTCGCCAAATAATGGGATCGGGATTGCTGGAACTAACTGGCAAATTAGTTTGATGCCAATAAAAGCACTCGACGCTGCTGGTAGCGGTAGTTCTTCTAGCGTCTCAGAAGCAATTGTTTGGGCGGCAGACCAAGGCGCGAATATAATCAATTTAAGTTTAGGTGGAATTGGCTTTGGTCACGACACGACTTTAGCAAATGCAATTACCTATGCTTTTCGCAAAGACGTGGTGATTGTAGCAGCAGCGGGAAATGACGTGGCTATTACCGGAGGGAACTTAGACCAAGAGCCAGTTTTTCCAATCTGTGATGACAATGGCGAAAACATGATTATTGGAGTCTTAGCCACCGATTTTAATGATCAGAAACCTTCCTTTTCTAATTTTGGTAAAGCCTGTATTGATGTTGCAGCCCCTGGCAGGCGTATTCTTTCTACAATCAATCATGATCCGCTTAGTGGAGCAATTCGTCCAGACGACTATGCTTATGCGTCGGGAACTTCTATGGCTGTGCCTTTTGTAGTTGGACAGGCCGCACTCCTTAAAAGTAAATTTCCAGGGGCAACTAATAAACAAATTCGCGACCGGATACTTTCCTCAGCAGATCCGATTGATAGTTTGAATTTAAGTCAATGCAATGGATCTTCCTGTGCAGGACTGCTTGGCACAGGACGTATTAATGTTGTGAAAAGTTTGGCACAAGAAATAGTTACACCAAACTTAAAAGATGGAGATGTTGTACAAATTCAAACAACCGGAAATTATTATTATATTAATGGCGGAAAAAGACAATATATTAGTCCGTTTGTAAAAAGCCAGCGTTTTGGTGGAGCAGTCGTAAAAGTAGTCACACTCGATGACCTTGCTCGCTATCCAGAAAGTAATTTTGCAGCGCCACTTGAAGGAACATTGATCAAGCTGACAACAGACCCAACAGTTTACTATATTTCTAAGGACTTGAAGTTACCTGTAACAGGACAAATTTTTAATTTGAGACGATTTAAATTTACCGACGTAGTGTCACTTAGTTATACGGAAGTTAACTCTTGGTTAACAGGTAATTTTCTTGCCCCTCCCGATGGCAGTTTAGTACGCACAGCAAAAGACACAACTGTTTACTGGGCTGTGGAAGGCGTGTTGCACCCAATTAATTTTAATTTTTATCAAGCTCGCGGACTTACAGTATTTCCAGTTGTTTATGTATCAGACAATGACTTGAAAAGTTTTTCAAAAGGGGATGCGTATATATTGTAGTGCCTAGTTCCTAGTCGTTAGTTTTTAGTAAAGAGTCAGTAATATTAAAGCGTCATTCTGAGCCCACGATAGGGGCGAAGAATCTAGATCCTTCATTTCATTCAGGATGACGCCAGGAAGGCAGAGTATGGTATCATACAAAGACAAACATATGAAATACATTAGTGCAATTTTATTTTCGATCCTCTTATTATCGCCAAATTTAGTTTCGGCTGGTCTTCCGGTTAATCCGGCTTTTAATCCAGATAAAATTATAGACGATGCGGTTTTTTCTGACACAAAAACATTTGGTGGGGCAAGTGGGATTCAAAAGTTTTTGGAAAGCAAAGGCAGTATTTTAGCCAGCACAAATCTTGATTTTCTCGCTAAGTTAAAGGAGCCTCAGATTTCACTTTTAAAACAAGGCATAGAGGATCCACAACCAAACTTGCCAAGGCTTCGTACTGCTGCAGAACTTATTTGGGACGCTAGCGTGCAGAGCGGTTTGAATCCACAAGTCATTATTGTTACATTGCAAAAAGAACAGAGCTTGATTACTGGTAGACAAACTTCAACCCCTGAGCAGTTGCAACGTGCTTTGGACTTCTCGCTTGGTTTTGGTTGTCCTGATAGCGGGGGATGTGGTGCAGTTTTTACTGGTTTTTATCACCAACTTTTTGGAAATTTTGATAGCGAAGGGAGCCGTTATTTAGGCGCGGCTCGCTCCTTAATGAAGTCTTTTAACACTCCAGGTGGCCGTGGTCCCATGTTTAATGGCTCAGTTTCAAGGGTTGGTAGTGTGATTACTTTGGATAATACCGAGGGTGCTTACGACGGTATTATGCGTCAGCAAAGTATTACTCTTGGAAATTCAGCTACCGCGGCGCTTTACAACTATACGCCACATATTTTCAATGGGAATTATAATTTTTGGAAATATTTTAACGAATGGTTTAGGTACCCAAACAATACACTTTTTAAGTTAGCTAACGACGTTAAAATTTATATTATTTTAAATGGGGTCAAACAACCTATCCCTCAGTTTGTTATCACTGCGCGAGGGTTAAACCCTGCTTCGGTAATTACAGTTTCGCAAACAGAGTTTGATAGTTATACGACTGACAAACTTCTTGGTCCGCAAGATAATACAGTGATTAAAGTTGAAGGGGAGAGTGGTTATTATGTATTCCAAAATAATTTGAAACTTCCAGCCTCGAGCGTGGTAATTGCTCAACGTGGGTTAAATGTGGCGAATGCTTTGAATGTGTCGAGCAGTGATTCGGCTTTATTTGAAAAAGGTCCGCAGTTAACGCCAAAAGACGGAACAGTCCTTCGTGGTAAGACAAATCATGCTGTCTATTTAGTCAACGGCGGTTTCTTACAACTTTTTAGTGGCTACACTTTTGCGCAATACGGTGCCAGTAAAAACATGCAGATTATAGAAGACAGTGAACTTGAAAGCTATCCCAAAAAAGGATTTGTAGCTCCGCTTGATGGTACCATCATCAAGGCCAGTAACAGTCAAGCCGTCTATGTTACAGATAAAGGACAAAAACGTCCAATGACAGGTGAAGTCTTTAGAAGCCGGGGTATACTTCCAAAACAGATTGCAGTTTTGAGTAGTGAGGAAGTTGATGGCATAACTCTCGGGTCTTGGGCTACGCCAAAAGAACAAAGTTTTTACACAGTTGGTAGTACTGGGCAATTGTGGTTGTTCAAAGACGGCTCAAAGCATTCGATTTCAAACTTCGTAAAAGGTCAACGCAAAATTACTCCAGATTTTACATTTAGTCAGGATGAAAATGATGCTTGGCCTGTTGGTCCTGGCATCACCCCACGTGACAATACTTTAGTCAAAGGTGATGGAAGTGGCGCAGTGTTTGTGGTACTCAAAAGTCAGTTACGCTTGTTGTCGGCTGCAGCTTTTAAAGCACGAAAATATAGTTTTAAAAATGTTGTGACCTTACCACAAGCTGAGGTTAATGGTTATAGCCAAGGTGAACCACTTCTAAAATAAATTAATAAGATTTTATCCCCACTCTAATACTACTTTTGTATTGGAGTGGGGATTTTAAGTTATAGAAATGAGAAGAGCCGCCAGACAGGTGTCCGGCGGCTCGTGTGCGCGGGTTGCGCGGTGTTGGTCTAGACCGTCGCGGCGACGACGGCCTTGTGGTCGGCGGGCGAGTGTTCGCCACGGCCATTTTGCAGATACTCGATCAGCTCAGGAGCGGTCATACGGGCGACCCGCATGTTCCCTTCCCATCCAGCCATCCAGACCGGATACTTGATGATCTTCGCTTCCGGGTGAGCCGAATGCGCTTCGGTCTGGGGCTCGACGCCCATCTTTGCCGCCGTGATCGCAAGGCGGATCGGAGCGGCGATATTGATGGCGTTGAAATCTCTGATCTCGAAAACCTTCCGGCCTTCGTGTTCCACAGTGCTGAGACCATTCTGCATGGTATTCTCCTATTCGATTGTGAGTGGTCTGAATCGGCTACTGTAAGGTTTAGCGTAGGAATGCTAAAGCCCTATTGTAGGCGACGAATTCATAGTTCCAATTCTACCACATATCTTGATTTTGGTCAAATAGGGCTAATTTTGCTATAATAAAGGCTCATGGCTACACCCTCACAAAATATTTTCTGGTTGTCGCTTTCGCGCACCATCGCTATTGCGTTACTTGCCGTAGCGTATATTTTTTTGCTTAGATATTTAGGCCCGCATGGCACAGGACAGCATCAGTTTGTTTTATCGTTCACAACTATTTTTGGAGTTATTATCGACTTTGGTCTTCAGCAGTTTATTATCAAAAAAATTAGCGAGGAGCCAGACCGCGCTAAATATTATCTGCAGAATTTTTTTGCGGTTGAAGTAATCTTGGCTAGTACCGTTTACGCGCTTATGATGGCTATTGCTTTTGCGAATGGTTACGAGCCAGTGATAATTGCCGCTATCGCTGTTTCTGGTTTAGGTTTTGTTTTTGCCGGGTTAACTTATCCGTATTTGGCCGTGATGAGCGCGTATCAGGATTTAAAAAAAGTTGCGCTAATAAATTTTATGAATTCCATGGTCAACGTGGCCATTATCACATTGACCGTTGTGCTCGGTAAATACATTGTGTTTTTAGTTAGTAATCAGCTAATTTTTGGAATTATTGGATTGTTTTTATACCGCCGGTTTGTGCGTGTTTATATCCCGCGTGCGGAAATTTGGAATGCGTTTAGATATTTTGATTTTGGTTTTGCTAAACAAATTATGCGCGCAGCTCTTCCCTTTGCTTTGCTCGTAGGTTTTAGCACAATTTATAACCGAATTGATATGGTTATTATTTATAAAATGCTAGGGGCGGAAGCTACCGGGCTCTATGCTAGTGCGTACCGATTTTTTGATCTTGTCGCATTTTTCCCTTCCATTGTTTCATTTGCGTTGTATCCACTTTTTGCAGGTTTAGTTGCCCGCGGTGAACTCGGTGAAGTTAGACAAATTATAGAAAAGTATTTACGTTTTTTGTTGGCGCTCGCACTTCCCATGGCAGTTGGGGGAATGTTGTTGTCGCGGTCTATAATTTTTATTTTAGCGGGACAAGAATTTTTAAATGCTAGCCCAGTTTTAGCAGTATTAATTTGGGCACCGGCAATCCTTTTAACTTATATTGTGGCAAACGCTTTGGTCATTTCTCAGTTAACCAAATGGGCTGTGGTGGTGACGGCGGTAAACGTGTTCATAAATATTGGGGCAAATCTAATTTTGTTACCTCGCTATGGAATTGTAGCCGCGGCTAGTGTGACTGTTGCCTCCGAGTTTATTCAAGGTGCATTGTATTTTTATTTTGTTAAAACCAAACTTACCAAGTTTTCTTTTGCTCGTTTTTTGTGGCGACCAGGTTTAGCGGCTTTTGCGATGGGTGTAGCCGTATATTTTGTACAGAGCTCAAGTCTATGGCAAAACTGGCTAGACCAAGTTGCACAGAGTTTTGTCCGCGAACTGGTTAATCTTGGAGGGATGGGAATTCTTGGTGTGGCTGTGTACTTAGTAGTCTTGTCAGTTTTAAATTTTTGGCAAAAAAATGATATGGTGATGATTAAAAAAATGTTGCCTTTCCGGCAATCTGTTTAGTTATGGAAGAGTTACCATCAAAAATAATGGTCTTTGGCACATTCGACTTTTTACATAAAGGCCATTTGGATTTTTTTAAACAAGCCAGAAGCCTCAGCAAAAAATCCTTCTTAATTGTTTCAATTGCGCGTGATGCAAATGTAAAAAAAATTAAAGGTAATTTTCCGCTTTACAATGAGAAACAACGATTGGTCACTGTGGCTGGCTGTAAATTAGTCGATCGTGCATTACTTGGAGGGCTTCGTAACTACTTGAGACATATTGTAAAAGAGAGGCCGCAGATTATAGCACTTGGCTATGATCAATCTAGCTATACAAAAGGGCTCAAGCAAGAGTTGCAGGCGTTAGGGCTACGTGTAAAAATTGTTCGGCTAAAAGCTCATAAACCACATTTGTACAAATCATCAATTTTGAAAGCAAAAAAGCTCATAAATAAGGCAATTTAAATTTAGTTTTGCAAAAGACCCCCAACGGAAGGGAATCTTCCGTTGGGGGTCTTTGTTTAAATCTTTAGAAAAAATTGATAATTTCTTTAACTTTATTTGACCTCTCTTGGTTTATAGTTTAGCCATGAAAGAAACTGATATTGTTAAAGAGTTGCTAACAACTGCCAAGCAGTATAATGCTTCGGATATTCATATTGACCCGACAAGTACGTGTGTGCGTATTCGCTTGCGTGTGGATGGATTGCTTCGGGATGTTGAGCCACTGGCTACTTATACTCACGCAGAAGTTATTAACCGAATTAAAAATTTAGCTGGACTTCGAATCGATGAGCATCGCCTTCCTCAAGATGGACGCTTTCGTTATTGCATTACTTCAAATTATGAACTGGACGTGAGAGTCTCAATAATGCCAACACATTATGGAGAGAACGCAGTGCTTAGAGTTTTACGCACTGATAATAATGTTTTAAGTCTTTTTGAGTTAGGGATGTCTGAGTCTGATCAGCGACGAGTTTTATCTGCATTGGACTTGCGCTCAGGACTAATTATTGCAACCGGCCCAACTGGAAGTGGAAAGACCACAACACTTTATGCTTTGTTGCAAATGTTAAATACAGCGGAGTCTTCAATTATAACTTTAGAAGACCCTATTGAGTATGCCATCGGTGGAGTGCGCCAAATTCCAATTTCTCCAACTAGAGGTTTTGGTTTTGCCGGAGGTTTAAAAAGTGTTTTGAGGCAGGATCCAGATATTATTATGGTTGGAGAGATTCGTGACAGTGAGACGGCAAGCTTGGCAATTCAGGCAGCCCTGACTGGGCATCTAGTCCTTTCTACACTTCACACTACCGATGCTCTAAGTAGTATTGTTCGCTTGGAAGATATGGGAGTAGCTCCGTACTTAATTGCCGCGACTCTTAAACTAGTTATTGGTCAACGTTTAGTTAGAAAGCTATGTAGTTATTGTTTTGGAGAAGGTTTAGTTGATGCATGCAACACTTGTTCCTTAAGCGGTTTTTCAGGACGCGTTGGGGTTTACGAAACTTTGGCTGTGGACGGTTTGTTTGCGGAAGCCATTGCAAAAAAGCAGTCTTTTGGGGTAATTGAAGAGTTGGCGGTGCGGTCTGGAATGACCACAATGCAAAGTGATGGGCAACAGAAAATCAAAGACGGCTTAACGACAATGATGGAACTGGAAAGGGTTTTGTATGAGCAACGTTAAATTACGGTCAGGTCACGTAGTAATTTTATGTAAGCGTTTGGCGTTATTACTTAAATCTGGGTTGCCACTTGGCTTGGCTCTTGAGTTTTTAGCAAAAAGTAGTGAGCATAAACAAAAAAATAGTTTTGATAGATTAACAAGTGCAGTGGCGCAAGGCGAGTTGTTGTCTGTAAATTTAGAAAAAGTCAGTAGAAGGGTTAACCCTACTGTTTTTGCTATTTTGGAAGTCGGTGAAAACTCTGGGCATTTAGTAGAGTGTTTAGACTACGCTGCTGGGTTGTTAGAGAAACAAAAAATTTTACAACAAAAAATTGTTGGCATATTTTTATATCCAATGGTAATTTGTTTTGCAACTTTGTTGTTAGGCGGGTTATTGCTCGGATATCTTTTTCCTAAAATCATGCCTGTGTTTGCAAGTTTGCATGTTGCATTGCCGTGGACTACAAGGGCACTGATTTTTATAACAAATTTTATTTCAGAACATTGGCTAGTTTTAATTAGCAGTTTAATTATTTTTGTCGGAGTCGTCATATCTATTTTAATTAAAACTTCTGCTGTTCAGGCTATTTTCAATTTTAGTTTGCATTTGTGGATTTTGGGTGATTGTCTTCGTTTTTATTACACCAGTTATATAGCTCGAATGCTTGGAGTCAGTTTAATTTATAGCGCAGATATTTTTTTTGCAATTCAAACTGTTGCCAACAGTAAATTGCCAAACCGCTACCGTACAAATTTGTTGCAGATATCAGTTGAGGTTAAAGAAGGGCAGCATGTTGCTGGTTCTTTGTATCAAGAAAAAAGTCTGTGGCCATTAACGTTTAGTCAAATGGTAGAAGCGGCTGAATCTTCTGGGCAATTCTCTCAGACATTTTTGTTTTTAGCTGATTACTACGAACAAGAATTAGACGCTTTGGTTAAGCGTATTAATACACTTATGGAACCTGCATTGTTAATAGGACTCGGGCTATTAGTTGGCTTTATTGCTATTTCAATTATTACACCTATATATGGCATTACCCAAAGCTTCCATCCCTAATGGGTTTACGCTCATTGAAATAATATTTGTTATGGCTTTGTGGTCAAGTTTGCTTGGGCTTGGTTTGGTTATTAGTTTTGATAGTTATCGAGGTCATCTTTTTCAAAATGAAACGCAGTTAGTTTTAAACTACTTGTATTATGCTAGAGCATTATCTATAGCAAATGTTAATGGTAGTGGTTATGGGGTGCAACTAACAGATTCAAAAGTTATTCTGTTTTCCGGTACTCAAAACAATCAAAATCAAACTAGTAACATAGTTATGGAAGATTTAGTGACAATTGGAAGTTCTGAATCTAAGTCCACAGTTTTTTCTGCACTCACAGGACAGTCTGCTTCGCCTGTTGTTTTTAATCTTGGTTTAGGGCCTAGGTTTAGAGAAGTTAGAGTTAATAGCGAAGGGGGAATTATATGGTAGCGGAAAGATTAGAAAGTGGTTTTAGTACGCTGGAAATTTTAATTGCATTTTCTGTGATTGTATTTTGTATTTCAGCAACTACAGTTCCAATTTTAGAAATACACAGCAATTTGAAAGATATGCAAATTCGTGTTTCTGCCGAGCAATTAATTTCCCAAAAAATTCGCGAAGCACAAATTTTATCTAGTCATGATTTTGAGGGTGTACAAAACACAGAATACCAAAAAAATGGTTTGCTAGTAAAACAAACAGTAGAGGATGTTGACTCTTGGACAAAGCTAGTAAAAGTTATTGTATCGTGGACAGATTTAAAACAAAATCAGCGTGATGTAGAAAGAAAATCAGTAGTTACGAATTGGCAATTAGGTTTGGGAAGCAGCACATGCGATTTAATTTTAAATGGTGACTGGGCACACCCTCAAATTACTGGTAGCACAAGTTTTACTCTAACTAATAAGCCAACAGGCATTGATGTTATAAATGGTTTTGCATATATCACGACAGACTCAAACTTGCCAAGTGAGCCAGACTTTTACATTTTTGATCTTTCCATACAGGGGAGTCCTGTTATTCGTGCAGCTTTAAATACGGGTCCAGGGTTAGTGGCTGTTCATGTTGCTGGAAATTTTGCATACGTGGCTAATACTAGTACCAATAGCCAGCTTCAAGTTATTAATATCAGTGATCACACGTCACCGCAATTAATAAGTAGCTATAAAATTCCAGGAGTAATTGTAAGTAATGGTGCGGGGGTTGGGCGGAGTTTGTGGTATGCAGAGAATAAAATTTATTTAGGACTTACTAAAGCCAATGGGCCAGAATTTAATGTTATTGATGTAAGCGATCCACAAAATCCGAATCTGTTAGGAAGTTTTGAAACAAACACAGTGGTGAATGATATTTTTTCAAGTAATGGTTTAGCCTTTATTGCCACGAGTACCGAACAACAACTTCGTGCTTTCAATGTCAGCGATCCAAGTCAGATAACCGTAGTTTCTAATTTTTCTGCTCAAGGCTGGCAAAGACAAGATGGTGAGAGTTTGTCTGTTTTGGGATCAAATATCTTTTTTGGTCGGTCGGTCGGAGGTTTTAATAATGTTTTAGAACATGAATTATTTGGTTTAAGTTTCAAAACAGATCAAAGTTTTGCAACTAATTTTTCTAAAGATATAGCCTCTAGTATAAAAACAATAATGGCTCATCACCAATTATTATTTGTAGGAACGTCAGATAGCAATAAAGAGTTTCAGCTATGGGATATTACGAATCAGAGCAGTCCAGATTTATTATCAAGTTTAGATTTGCCTGGAACTTTAGTTGATATGGATTGTGAAAGCTCCAATCTCTATGCAGTCAGTGAAGGGCCTCTTAGCCTGATCATTTTGAAAGGGCAAGAATGAAAAAAAATATTTTATTTTGCGAGGGCTTTACTTTAATAGAAACAGTTTTATATACAAGCCTTTTTTCTGTACTGATGTCAGTAGCAGTCATTAGTGGCTATAGTTTAGTGCTTGGAGGAAATGAGATTGAGCAAAATGTTTTTGTTATGCAGGAACAGAGATTTATTAACCACAGATTAAATTTGTTTGTAAATTTGGCAAATGAAATCTTGCTTCCAGTACAAGCGCAAAGTGGTGACATATTAGAAATTAAGTTATTTGATGGGAGGGTATGTAGCTTTAGTTTAGGAAATATGCAAACTTGGTGCGAGACAGAAGATCCAGTAGTTCTAGTTGGACAACTTGTTAGTGTTTCGGAAGCGCAGTTTACTAATTACCCAGCGACAATTTTATCTCCTGCATATATTAGAGCTACATACAGATTAAATGGAAGTTTGGTTGAGTCTGATTATTACTATTAATATATGAATTCAAATAATTTTACGTCTGAGTCAGGGTATATCGCCTTAACGACCAGTATTATTTTATCAGCCTTGCTGACTTTGACAGTTGTTAGCATTAGTTCGCATTTGCGTTTATCACAATCAAGTCAGATTGCTTTGGATAATAAAGAGCAAAGTTATGGACTGGCTTTGTCATGTCAAAAACTTGCTTTAAAGTTTGCAATTAATAATTTCACTCCGTCGTTTCCTTATGATATTAATTTTTTGACAGAAGGTTCTTGTTCTATACTTTCTATTAATTCAAATCAGGAAATTACTAACATTCTAACTAAGGCAGTAGTTGGGGACAGTGCTACAGTGTTAGAAACAAAACTTTTATCAGAAAACCGCTCTATTCTTTCTGTACACGAATTATTCCAACCCCCCTAATTTTTGGAGTGGAAATATTTAGTAATTAATTTATAACACTATGAACTCGAAAAAATTTCCCCAAAAGGGATTCACTTTGATTGAAATTTTGGTCGCGATTGGCATAATCGCAATTTTAGCAACTATAGTTTTAGTCGCTATAAATCCTGGGAGACAGTTTGCCCAAAGTCGCAATACACAGCGTGTTAGCAATGTTAATGCAATTCTCAATGCTGTTGGTCAGAATATGGTAGATAATAAAGGCGTGTTTACTTGTAGTAGCGGTAACATTCCCACAACTGCTAGTAACATGGCAAGTTCTGGCGGGTATGATATTGCAAATTGCCTTTCCCCAAATTATTTATCTAGTTTACCGTTTGATCCATCAAGTAGTGGTGCACACTTTGCCAGCAGCAGTGACTATAGTACTGGGTATAGTCTTGTAAAAGATAGTACTACTAACAGAATCACAGTCTCTGCGCCGGGCGCAGAGTTATCGGAAACTATCTCAGTAACCCGCTAAATTATGATTAGCCTAAAACGCCTTGGCTTGCCAAGGCGTTTTAGTTTGCCTTGATTAACCCACGAAAGTGTGATAGACTTTGGGATCGATTTTGACGGAGGACATTCGAGAGAAGGGAGGTTGGTTCATGGAATTGATGACGCCGGCACAAATTGTTGCTCTTGCGCGAACTTTGGATCAAGGCCAAAGCTTTATCGCAGAGTTGCGATACCAATTTACCCGCAACCGCATCGCTCGCTTGCAAGCAGAACTTGCTCATGAGTTCTGCGTCACTGAACACGGTGGAGGTTGTCAGGGGTGCAGTGCTCACCCTGGACAGGCATTCAATCACATCTTGGTAGTTACGAAGCAGATATCAATCTCTGCTGTTCGTAATACCTCAGCTCTGATTCATTGAATTTAGGAGGTTCTATGTCACTTGCAACACCGTGTGATGTTCTGCGCGTAAGTATCGCGCTTCAGCCAGGCCGAGAGTTCATCGCCAGGCTAGATCCTGAGGAGTTCTCCAAGCAGGAAGTAATTACGTTGGCCGAAGGTCTCAAGCGAGAACTGGGCATGATGTATGAGCTGCAGCTCGGTTGCCCAGGCTGTTATCGTCATCCGAATTACGTGAAGCCACACGTCATTCGGGTCGTCCGCCTTCAGTGCGAAACGCACTAGATTTTTTTTGCGCGAACTACGCGCGCTTGATGCAGGGAGCTGATACAGCTCCCTGCATTTTCATAATTTTGGCATTTTTTTGCCTATATGATATTATTTATGAATGGATACACAACATACTGAGTCTCCAAACGAGACACAAAATTTAAATGACAGTGAGTTAGCAACAGTGACTGGCAATTCTTTATCTCCAGAAAGTGGGGAATTAAGTAGTCAAAGTTTTTGGGGTAAGCACAAAAAGAAAATATTAAATGGCGCCATTGTGCTTGGGTGCTTGATAATTTTAGCCGGATTAATTTATAAGTTTGGTAATTTAGTTGTAGTGGCTTCGGTTGATGGCCATGTAATTACTCGTTTTTCGGTAATTTCAGAGCTTGAAAAGCAAGGTGGAAAAGATGCCTTGGAATTATTGATAAATAAGCAACTTGTGAATAAAGCCGCAAGCGATAAAAATATTGTGATAAGCGCTTCAGACATTGATCCAGATATAAAACGATACGAAGATCAATTTTCGGCAAATGGCGGAACTTTAGATGAAAGTTTGGCTGTCCAAGGTATGACTAGACAAGACTTACGCGATCAAATTGAAATTCAAAAGAAAGTCGAAAAACTACTTGGGGATAAAGTAAATGTCACTGACGAAGAGATTGCGCAGTACATGAAAGACAACACTATTACGCCAGAGGCAGGTAAAGAACAGGAAGCAAAAGATCAGATTAAAGAAGGTCTAAAGCAAGAAAAATTAGCCGAGCATTCAAATCAGTTATTAGTCGATTTGAGAGCAAAGGCTAAAGTAAATACTTTTATTAAATATTAGGATAAAATTTTAGCGTCACAACCCACCACTTGGTAGGTTGTGACGCTTTGCGTCAGGCGCTGACTTGAGTTGCAAGTTCAAGCAGAAAGGCTTTGTCCGTTTGGACCATGATTGCATTTGAGAGCCTGCTCTCAAGCCTGAAAGTTGACTGACATCCAGCGTGGCAACAGTGCCAGGCAATGGCCATGTGTCGCCGACCATCTGGGACGAGAATTGGTCGCATGCCTTTTCCCAGTCCGTGACCCAAAGTGGGGCAGTAAATCTGGGAGCCCAGAAATCTGCTTGCTAGCTTTGCTTTAGCAAACAAGCGTTTGAGATTTCCCTCTGGATTTTTGCTCCAGGCCAAGGATTTGAATTTCCAGAGTTCTCCCCAGCCGTTGCCGACTAGAATGATAGAAGCAGCATACCGTTCTTTGCTGCCAAAGCCTTCGTTGAAAAGCTTCAGCCAAATTCGGACAGCAGTCTTGTGACGGGCGGGCCCGACAGATTTTGAAAAGCAGTGCTTCTTGTCATCCCTTCCGCTTTTCGGCGGAAAATAGTTAAATCCAAGCAAGCCTAGCCTGCTTCTTAGCCGCTCAACGCCTTCTTGATGGATTGCGTTCATTATCCCCCCTAGAGGATGTTTGGAGTTTCTCGAGGTGCACGAGTAGCGAAAGTATAAAATTATTAGCTTAAATATGCAAGAAACGTGAAAAAATTTTATTTAAAATCTTTAGAATTTCTTTATCTGGTATAGTGTAGTATATGTAGAGTAAATAGTATTAAGAGATC
>OFRG01000264.1_pt1 | contig 22229 bp, 28 predicted proteins | sample 1543071 | NCBI WGS metagenome assembly OFRG01 (sample SAMN07774222, study PRJEB24372) | wastewater metagenome | isolation source: WWTP Verbania (Effluent) | place: Italy: Verbania | collected 2015-12
TTTTTTCTTTTTGGTTGTATCTACGGTTTTTTTCAACCAATATCCTTAGTTTCTTGTTTTAATTCCTTAACCTTCAAGACATTGACATTCATAAATACCTTTTTGCCTTGAAGTTCTGGACCAAATTTTTCATCTAAAACTAATTCAATCTTTTCTTTTTTATCTCCTTTTTTAACGCCAATTAAATGTTGCTCAATATCGTTATGTGCTCTATTAAAATTAGGATTATCTTGACCTAAAATAATCTCTAAAAAGTGTTGTTCAAATCCACCAACCAATTTACCTTCTTCATCATAACCAGTAAGATCTACACTTACAATATCTCCAATAGCAGACTCCCTATCTACAACTGTCAAATTACGAGCTATGTCACTTTCAGTTTCAATACTATTCAAAAAGGTCTTACGTTCAGTTTCAGAAAAATCATTCCATTCAGCTTCGGTAAAAACCGCTTTATTTTGCAACATCTTACGTAAAGATTTATTAACAAAATCCATTGCTGAATAGGATGCTTTGAAATTTTGAAATTCAAAGGCAAATCCATTAAATGTTTGCGTTACCTGTTCGGCAACTTGACTTAAGTATTCTTTTAAATTATCAACTTGCTGTGCAAGTGTTTTTACTTGACTAGCTAAATCTTGTTTTGTTGGCGCAGGAGGTTGACGAAATCCATTTCTACTCATTATTTTATCCTTAATTTAATAATTCAATATCTTCGATAGGAACGTCAAAAACAACATTTGGTTGCTTAATTAAAGCACATCTCGCTATTGAATTGTTATTAGTGTACTGTAAAATCTTTACCTTGATATTGTCATATGTGCCGGGATCACAATGAGGATGCGCGGCCATTAAAATATCAACATTCATAAGTATTCCAATCTTAGGATCAGGCGGGCTAGTGATAGTCGCCGTAATCGGTTCTGCTTTTACCGTAATGGGAGGTAATTTGACAATAGTATCTAGTTTCACTGGAATATTTAATTCAACAGGCTTCGATTTATTTAAAATAGATTCAGATAATTTTTTAAGTAAAAAAACATCCTCAGTATTTAAACTTAATATTTCTAATGGTTCAATATTGTTTTCTAAATATTCAATATGTTTATTCAAATATTCTCGAAGATAGGTTTCTGTATCAGCCCTAATAACAGGATTATCTGATTTAATTGATCGAACAATAAAACTCTCATTTTCTAAGAGTTTTTTAGCATATTCAATTAAATCAGAGGTATATTGTAGTTTCTCAAGAGAATCTTTGATCGACATAATACTATTAACGATATATTTTTTATATGGTTTTATTTTTGTTCTTTAAAAGCGATATAATCAGAGCCTTTAAAAGTAATTCTTCCAAAATCATCAAATCCGAATCCATTCGGCATACCTAAAGGAGTGCATCGGCATTGAACGTGTAATGGCGGAATAGTAGCATTATATTCTGCTACCTTTTTACCATAATTAGTTCCAGCACCTTGCAATTCCGATAGTTTAAATATTCTAGGCGTATTTGTTCCAGGAAGCAAGTAAAATTTTCTACAACTTTGACACAATGCGCCATCTAGGTTAACCGCCATATAAATATAAATTTCATCTGGCGACTTATCTTTATTATCTTCGGCAATCGCGTCTATAGCCCCCAGGCTTGACGCAGTAGATATTTCATTAAGAGATACGCGCTTCCAATCGCGCAAAAGATCGCCGGTCTTATCCCTCAAATCAGAAGCTATTTGATTAATTGTTTTTTGCTTTTCAATACCTTCCCTAAGAACAGGAATTATTTCATCGGCAACTCGTCTATTGCGTTCCTCTAGGTTTGCATTATTGATAATTTGTTCTACAGCATTTCGTGTTTTGTCTCCCAAGGCAACTATAAGAGAACCGGCGGATTCTTCGATGTGTTCTAAGGCATATTTTTGGACATCACTAATAGGAAGGGCTTTGGGTTTTACATTCCGAAGGTATTCATCAAATGAAATATCATCCCTTTCATGGGGTAATTTTAAAACATCATGGCGACCCCTACCGGCATAATAGGCCTCTTTTAACGCCCCATCTTCACCTGGAATAATTAATCCACGATCAATTAAATCGTTCAACTCTTGATCAGTTAAGTAATCCTTACCAGTCATCTTAAAAAGCAACCAATTATAGTGCTTCCTGACTGTAGCTCGGATTCTTTTCTTTTGTTCTTGAGTAATGATCATTTTTATTCGCTGATTATTTCGATAATTTCTTTCATCATTGAAGAATACATTTCACTAAATATACTATCGGTATGATCAGAAATTGCATTAATTAATGGATCATCAAAACGAGCATTCAAAAGTTTATCGTGTTCTTTTGATTCAATCGCCTTAACAAGAGTATCTTCTACCTCTTCAAAAGATTCCTCGTCTTCAACTATGATTTTAACTTCAGCCATATTACTTTTTGTACCATTCAACCTTGAGTAATTTAGGTTGTTTAAATTTTGATTTAGTTAAAGATTTTGAAGCGAAAGAATCTATAGCATTATTGGTTTCTGGATCTACTCCATTATCTGAACCATCTTGTGGCATTTGCGCAGAAGCTTGATCCATCTGCATCTGTTGATCTTTTTCTTGTTTGGCTTGTCCTTGTTCGGAAAAAGAAGAAAACCAGGCCATAAATTGAGGATCTAAAATAATATCGCATCCTTCAATTTCATCCAAATCATGTTCAGCACGAATTTCATTAACAGTTTTGAATAACTTTACTTCTTTTTCGTTACGAGATATCTCTTCTTCACGATCTTCTATTTCCATTCCAACGAATTCAAATTTATATTTCTTATAAAGATTTTCGTCAAATTTGTAGATTAGATCTTCATTGATTACGCTTTCATAAAACTGAAGAATAGGCTTTAAACCTTTGAATTTGGATTCTGAATAATTTTTACCTGTCTTAGATCCAGAATCTCCCAACTTAGAACCGGAACCACTCACAATATCAAAGTTGATTTCTTGTGGATTAATACTGAATAAAGCGGTCAATACTTTCAATAAATACTCAATCCAAGCTGACCACTCCATATCCTTATTACTTTGGTCAGTTGTAATCCATTGAACATCGCCTTCGCCGCCTAGAACCATTGTTCGCCAGGCATTAGAGACTCCCATTTGCTGTTCACGAAATTGTTTTCGGAAACCATCCAATTGGCGACGATCTACATCGGATTTAATATGCAGAATTCCGCGTCCCCCACCCTGAATAAAATAAAGCTTGTTATGGGCTTCAGCAAATAAATGATATGAAACAATACTAGCAGCTAATTCTAATGGTCCCATAGAATAGCCATTTAATTCAAGATCTGTACTAGGATTCATCATCCTAAAAATTAATTCATCCTCATAAAAAGCACGGACAATTTTACCATACCATAATTGGCAATATTTATAGCGTTCGTCTTGATGATTTTCATCCGAAGATAAGTCTTTCTCTGCAACTATCGCATAATCTTCTACATCAGAAAACCCTACTGGATTTTCCATTATTAAATCTTTAGTTAAATTTCTAGTCGCATACCGGACGCTACCACCATCAAGAGGTAGAAAATAAGCCAAACTTCCGTCCTTAGCTTGAATTAATTCAACAGCTATTTGATCAAATCGTAATAGGTCTTTAGTTAATACAGAAATAAAATCGCCAAATTCCATCTTAGTATTTGTAGGACGATCATCCTTTGAGCCTGTATTAAGTAGCCATGTTTGAAGTGCTTTTATTTCTTCCTTATCATCATCCTTTGGAGTAGCTTCCTCGTCTCTAAGAGAGAATTTAAATCCAGGCGAATATTTATCGTTTTGTGGTTGGCAAAAATTCTTTAATTGATATATTCGAGTTTGAATAATGGCAGCGACAATAGCATCTTTTGCGGCTAATTGCTTTAAAAGCTCAGGGCCAATGCTAGACATTTTTTCTTTGAAGCCAACTTCAGCCGTTTCATTTATTTCAAAGGCATCAATACCTTTTCGAACTATTAAATCGGTATTAGCTTTAGATGAATTCTTTGATTTAGTAATTTGCTCATCTAATAGAGCGCCAGCGTATTCTTTAAATTTTTTGAATATCGATTCAGCCATTTTAGCTTCCAATATAGATTTTTACGTTTGCAGCAGTTGCGCCTGGAACATTGATAGATAATGAAGTAAATACCCCTCGTTTAAAAAACATCCCATCTGAAACTAAAGCCGCTGATGGAGATACATCAACAAGATCGGCAACATCTCCACTAAAACGAAGCTTGACTTGTTGATCGGTTTCAAGATATATCCACTTAGGGGACGTTGGAATTGATATAACAGTAACAGTAGCGCTTGGAAGCACTAGAACTTGAGAAATTGAATTAGAAACCGTAGTATCAACTTGTTTCTTGTAGTCCCAAATCCTTTGTTGCGGGTCATTAGTAGACAAAGAATCGCTATATACGAGCATATCAACAATGAATTTAGCAATTGACATAAATAATCCTTAAAATATTTATATTAATTATATCATAAAATTTTAAAAAACATCCCAAAATAGACCTCCGCCGCCGCCGGAACCGCTCGGTTCTTTATCGTCTTTTTTCTTATGGGTATTAGTTTCTGGATCATACTCATATTCATCACGATTATCTTTAAAGGCCATATTTCCGGTTATTTGAGCCAATTCAACGGCGGTAGGTGCGCGTGTAGGTTTTTGGGGATCGAAAGTATCATTGGGCGTTTTATAATCAGATTCAGACCCTAAATTCATCATTGATTTGCCAAATAATGAATGAAGGAAATACCTATTTTGATCGCAAGAATGATCTTCTTTCTTTTCAACAACTTCGGTAGATTTTTCGCTTTTTATATCAATTTTATAATGATAATATTGGATTTCTTCTCTAAATACTACACAAGCAACGGCGCAATAGAAATTAGTTCTTTTAGTTCCTGGAACTCGTAAAAATTTCCTTACCGTATTAAATCCAGCTTCAATATCTTTATCTACTTTCTCAGTCACGTACCAATTAGTTTCTTTCCTTATTTCTTTCTTACCGCCAGGGGATTCTGGATCAGCGTAAACACATTCGATAGGAAGATGGCCCCATAATTTCTTTAATTCTTGTCCTAATTCGGTATCAGAAAAGCCTTTTCTAGATATTTCATCAATAAAATAAACCCTACCAGAACCATCTACTACATATAATCCAGCTACCGCCCTTATACTAAATCCAAAGTCAATGCCAATATAAAATCGGCATCCAGCGCTTATAAATGCTTGACATAATTCATTAAATTCAATATCATATCTTTTAGCTCTATTAGTTGCTGGATCTTTAACTAAATCAGGATGCGGCGAACCATGAAATATCTCCCACATTTGACCATATGATTTAACATGGATTTCTTCATCCCACATCGGATAAATTAATCCTTCACGGGATGGCTTGCGATTCAAAAATTGCGCCTTAAACATCTCAGAATCGCAATCTTTAAATTGTCTTTTAGTATCTTCTATCGGTTGTAAATATGGATTATCATCGGATTGATTTGGCAATCGTCCTTTGCAAAAAGAAAAAATACCACAACCAACACAATTTTCATAACCTACCGTTTGAACATATTTAAGCTTATGCGATGAATTTTCAGCTATTGATTCATATTCTTCTTTAGAAATAGCTATTAAATTATCTTCATCAACATATATTTCAGTCCCATATTTTCCATGGCGATCTGGAAAACATTTTTGAGTAAACTCTAAAACTCCCCACTGATGCTTCCTATATAGTCCAGGCTCTTTCTTGAGTTTATCGAGTAATCTTTGTACATTACCAATAGCAAATTTACGAGAAGAGATACAAACATTAATAGGAGACTTGCCCTTTTCAGCGGAAAGCATCCCTTGAGATTCATCAAAGATTTTCTTTGGTGTTAAATCAAGTTCATCTCTAAATAATGATCCATGAAAGCTATTAACGGCATCCAAAGTAGCAGTAGTAATCTTAATCTTGTTACCGTTCTTTAATGAAACGGTTTCTTTCATCGTAGGATCAGAAGCTACGCCCTTCATATAGGGCTTACCAATTATTTTTTTAAAATGATCATAGCAAACATGGGCCTGATTGTAAATCGAGGCCATATGAATCAAATTTCTATCATCATGTTGGATTAATAATGTTTCAATAGTAGCGACACTAAGAGTTTTTTGAGCACCTCTAGCAGCCAATCCTAGAAAATTAAAACATTTATTGTCTGAAATACCTAAAGCAGTAGAATACACGTCCCAAACAAATTCTAATGGGCAAGAATTGCCTTCTTCAATAGATTTTGATGATAAGTATATCCCAAAATAAATCCGCAAATATTGATCTAATTCATGTCTAGTCTTCGGAGGACGGTTCCTCGTCTTTACCATCATGCTTTGCAGATTCGGCTTGCTTTGTTGATTGTTCACTTGCATCATTTAAAAATTTCATCGCTTCTTCATCGCTAATTAATTCATCGAAAAATTCAGCATCTATAACTTCGCCCTTAACTTGTTTAGTACTAACCTTAGAAATAATATCTAATAAACTAATGGCTACATTTTCATCAATATCCATTCCAAAATCATTTAGTCCAAGATCGATTTGTTTCTTATCTACTCCACCGTTTTTAATAAATTCAAATAACCTAAATAATGTATCCATATCTTTTGAATTTTTAGGATAATAACGTGGCTTGGGATTATGTTTTGGATCTTTTAAGTAATCATTTAATTCATCACCCATTAAAGAAATCAAAGTATTGACGATACCTAAACGCTTTTCAGTAAATAGCTTAATTTCTTCATTATTCTTTTCAGCTATTTCATTTACAATCTTGTCTCTTCGCTCAGTCCATTTATACTTCATCAAAACTTTATTGATAACAGACAAAGAAAACGAACGATTAGTATTCTCAAACATATCAACTAATTCTTGAGTAGTTTTTCCTTTCATCCATAACTGAAATAATGATTCAGCGAACTCAAAATCAATAGTTCCTTTTTGGACTCTCTTTATTTCAATTCCATTTTGCACAATTAGCCTATCTTAAAATCAATATTAAATGAAAATTTTGGAAATTTCTTTTTATAATAAAACATCAAATCATCATTCAATTTATTTTTCCTAGTAAGGAATAATTGAAATCGCGAATATAATAACACAACTTTAATATTAAAATTATTTAAATCTATATCAAGTTCAACATCATTAGCTCTACTAGCGATGAGTAATGTATTGAGTATCAATTCATTTTTATGAAAATCACTCATATATCCCATATCCCTTAACCAAGCATCTGCACTGGAAAGAAATTTTAAATCATCAGCATTATTAGATTGAGTATCCATTTTTATTTAACCAGGCAACTCCTACCAATACGGCATCTGCGATATCATTATCTTTAACTTTTAAAGGTGAACCAAATACATCTAAAAATTTCTCATTCGCTATTCTTAAGGCCAAATGCTTCTTATTAATTATACCACGACCCTTGCGTTTCCTAATGTCCTTGTTATGTTTTTTATCATCTTTTGAAAGCCTTAGACCTACGGTTTTTCTCCAATCTGAAGAATCAATGTAGATAGGAAATTGTCTAATATGAGTAACTACGATTAGACAAATTAATAAATGAAGCCATTCTAAAACTTTTTGAGATATCCTTTGTCTACCAAGATTAGTCTGTTCAATGACAACAAAATCTGGTTTTATTTCCTTCATTAAAAGATTGAAACGAGTATAAAATTCATATAAAGCCTGAAATATAGAAACTAATGTTGCATTATTAAAATTCTTATAATCTATCTTATTTTTGATATCTTTTTTATCAACAATATCTATTCGACCATAATTAGAAAGTTTTCCATTTTCAAATACCGCCCACCCGCTTTTAGTACTTAAATCAAGACTTAATACTTTCATATTAAATATCCTAATATATGAGAGATAATATCAATAGTCCAACCATCACCTAAGACATCGTATCTTTGTGCAATTGATAAGATATCGGTATAATTATCCGGTAATGTTTGTAATCTTTCACATTCTATAGGAGTTAGAAATCTACAATAATCTTCAAATTCAATTAAGCCAGCATTATTCCATCTATCTTGTTTTGTTGTTAAACAACTCGATTTTAATTCATTAGTTATATTCTTACATTTCCCACCATACCACATCTTATCTCTTGATGGAGTTTTATTTACCTTAGCTAATTTTAAATTAATTAAATTACACTCCAATATGTCTTTTAAATATATTTTTCTATCTAATGGTAATTGAATATTGGGTATATTAGTCCAATATAATCTGTATCTATTTTGAGCAGAGACTAAATTAGAATTAATAGCAATCGCGTTAACGCCTAAATATTTGTTTAATTCTTCTTCCATCTCTTTTTTCATTCTTACATTTTCTAATAAAAAATATTTAGGATTTATTTCTAGTCTCAATCTATTATATTCATGAAACAATTTAGATTTATCTCCATTTAGTCCATATTTAGATTTATCTAAGTATGAATTTAAAAATGAAAAATCTTGACATGGACTACCTCCTATTAATAAGTCAATTTCTCCTACATATATTTCATTGTTAGATGTTTTTAGGATGCCATTATTATATGAGATATGAGATACATCTCCTAATTGAATTGTATTTGGAAAATGTTTTTGGGTTACGTTTATCGCGTATTTTTTAATTTCAGATGCATAATATTTATCAACTAAAATACCAGCCCTCTTTAGGGCAATTTGTCCGCAACTAATACCATCAAAAAGACTTAATACTTTCATACTATTCTACTCACGCCATTTTCTTTTTCAATTTTGATAACATTATTAAAACAAGATTGAAAATCGCTTAAATGATCGATAACTAAAATAGCATCGCGAGTTTTTTGCATATCATTTAAAATATCCATAACTCGACGCTTGCCATCATAATCTAAACCATCAAACGCCTCATCAAGTAATAGAATATTGAATGTTTTTTGAGAACGAGAAGCAATAATATCAGCCAATGAGAAGTTAACGGCAACATCCAAGCGGCGCTTTTCACCACCAGAAAAACGACCTAATCCTACTTCTTTATCATTTATAGTGCATTTGGTAGAAAAAACTTGCTTTACAATACCCTTAGCATTAGTTGATTCCGTAGAAAATTCTAAGCGAACGTTACTTTCAAATAATTGACTTAAATATTCATTCACGCGATAATTTAATTCATTAACAACAGCATCAAAAATACTTGCCTTAATTCCTTTATTACTAAATACTTCTTTCAATTCCACTAATTGACCAGACAATGATCGTCTTTCTGCTACTAGTCTTTGTTTTTCATTAATTGATTTCGTTATCCCTGTTTTTTTAGACAATTCTTTATCAAGTAGTTCTTGGAATATATTTGATTCATTCTTTACATCTTCAATACGCTTATCAAAATCTTTTATCTTATTTTCTAAAGTAGTTTTATCCTTAGTAATATATAAAATATCTCTTTCGGTTGAACTAATTTGAGAAGTTAAATCTCTTTGTTCTGTAGTTAGTTTATTTTTCTTGTTATCCAATTCTATTAAACTAAGTTCCTTAGATATTTTAGCACTTAAGCCAGTAAGTTCATATTTAAGATTAAGAAGCTTATCTTCATCTTGCTTTTTCAATTTTTCCAATAATTTGTTGTCTGTTTTTTGAAAACAAGTTGGACAAGATGCTGTTTTTAATTGATACTTGCCTATTTGTTTACTTAAGGTATCAATTTCATATTGCAAATGAGATTTGGATTCATTTAATTCAGAAACATTCTCTTTCAATGTCGTAATGGCTTTTATTTTAATATCGTATGATTCATTAAATTCAGCTAGTTTTTCTTTTGAAGCTAATAATTCCTTATCAAAACTTTTTATTTTTTCATCAACTCCACTGATTGAATCAAATACGCCAGCCTTTTCCTTTTCTAGATTTGATATATTGTTTTGTTTTTTAATTTCAAATTCTTCTAATTGTTTTTTATATGAATCTATCGTATCATGTAAATTCATATAATTAGTTTGTAATGAGCTAATTTCAGTATCTAAAACCAATAATTCATTATCAATTTTCTTCGAACTATCTTTAACTAAATCACAAGCTGTATCATATATTCCAAGATCCAATAAATCTGTCAAAACTGTTTTTTTAGCTTCGTCATTGTAATCTAAAAAATTATTGGAATTTTGATGAAAATAAATACTATTTATTACAGTATCATACGTAATACCTAGAGTTTTTTCTATAAGTTGTTGGGTTTTAGCTGCATTAACGTCTTCTTTTTTTTCACCATCAATAGTAAAGGATAAGATATTTGGCTTACGACCACGAGATATTTTTAATTCTCTATTTCCTTCGCTCAAAAACAATTCTACTAAACATTCTTTCCCTGTTTTATCATTGATTATTTCATCTACTTTTACATCTTTTGGTAAAATACCAAATAAAGCAAACATGATTGCATTATGGAAAGCTGACTTACCTGCACCATTTGACCCTCCTTCGTCTAAATTAGATCCCTCAATAAGAGAAAGTCCTAATGAATCTAATGGTTGGTCGAAATCTTCAAAAGACCAAAAGTTGTGACCCGTAACACGAGTAATCTTCATAATTTCTTTTTTCTATTCTTTATAACGCCTATATCTTTGACAGTATCGAAACCATGTTTTTCAACTAATTCACCAGCAATTTCTTCTTTATATTGCTCACTTCTTTTGGCCAATTGTTCTTTTGTATTTCTTTTACCCTTACTTCCATGATATTCAGAACCAGTGTCCTTAACTATATTAGTTAATGGCTCATAATATCTTTCCATATCATTACCGCATGTTGAACAGTGCAAAAGATTTGGTATAGAAAAAAGTTCAGTAGTAAAATCACAAAATTTGCATTTAAACTTGTATATTGGCATTTTTTAAAAACATCATACCTAAATCATATAAATGATCTAATTTGTTTTGTTCTAAATATTTCTGAAATATAACTTCCATCGATTGATTTTCATCTAAACGAACTGATTTATTTGAATCAATAATATTAAATTTAAGACGCAAATTTTTAATATCTACTTTTAATGCTGATTCGATAAATTTTTCTTTAGAAAAATTCTTTGCAAATTCTTTAGTGCAAGAAATTTGACATTCTACAAAATCATCCTCACTTATATACTTCAAAACTTGTTTACTTGGTTTATCAAATCCATCGTCAGAAAATTTTAATTTATAATGACAAGGAATAAATTCATTGGTTATTAAAAATTCTTGCTTATCGTTAGTGATTTCTAAGATACCTTTTAATTGATTTGCTTCTCCAAAAGAATGACTAAATGGAGTACCAAGATAGAAAATGTTACCCACTTTTTGTTGTTTATGATAATGGCCAATGATAAAATCAACATTATGATTAACTAAATCCTTTACGGATACTCCATCACGATCTAAAATTCCATTTCCATAATCAAAACCCTCAACTCCTTGATGGCAAAAAACATATTTACATGCCGAAGATAAATGATCCTTTAGAACCTTAATGAATTGTTCTTTGCTATTATAATATGGCAATAACAAAAATTCTTTATCTTCAATGGGGTGATCAACTACAATGAGTCTATTTAAATCAATTGTTTTTAATGGAGTTAAAGCATGTTCTTCGCATGACATATTATTATAATCATGATTGCCGACTATAATGTAAATCTTATCTACTGTTTTATGTTTCTTTAAAATACTTTGAAGATTTTCAATTAAAAAATTCTGTGCTTCAGATCGAATAATAGCTTTTGTATGATAATTGTCTCCTAAAAAGACTAGCCTAATGTTACTAAATTCAGCTTCTTCTTCAGACAATCTAGAATCTAAAAAATCAAAGAATTTCTCAGCAACATCGAGATTGTTTTTATCTAAATGTAAATCTCCAATTACAATTGTTTTACTAGGTTTTAGCAACATCGTTATATGTACTCTTTATCTTGTCATATATTTCAGTATATAATTTTTCATTCTCTGCTATTGCTGTCACTGTAGCATCTTGACCTACAGCAATTTTTTCACTATTAAAATAATAGGTATTTCCTTCTTTAGTTAAAAATCCTAGCTTCATGCCTAATGAAGCTACTTCATATACTTGATTGACTATTCCCTCATTATATAAAAGATCAAATTCAGCCACCCTATAAGGCGGTCCTAATTTATTCTTTTCTATTTTAGCTCTTACTCTATGTCCCACTTGTACAAAGGTATCATTGCTATTTTTTACAGTATCATCATACAAGCGAGAGTCTTTTTTGCCGATTATTTCAAACAATACTTCAACATCTAAAGCATGTCCAAAAGCCCTTCCACCTGAACGAACATACTTTTTACCAGTATATGCCGCCGAAGGGTCCATATTATCTCGAACTTGTGATATAAATAACCAAGTTATTCCCTTAAATCCTTCTTTAAGTCTAGGCTTAGAAGGTCCACTAATCAGTCTTAATGCCTTAGGAAGGTATCCTGATAAATCGCCCATTACATGATCTTCAGTTGATTTAAGATTAGACTCCTTAGGAGGTATGATCATCTGAATACTATCTACCACACATACAACCACTTCTAATCCGTCTTGTATCATGCCCAGAATCGTATCCCTGAAGTAATCGAATATTTCCTTACCCGTCATAGGCGACTTGCGTCTAACAATCAATCTACGCCTATCTGCTTCGTCTGGGAGCAATAATTTAGCCCAATGGTCTGAGAATGTATTCTCACAATCAAACCAAATCGCGACCGCTTCAGGATTTAGTTTAAGCATCTCAGCTACAGCCGTAAGGGCCATAAATGATTTGCCCGATGATTCTGGTCCTTCAAAACATACAAAAGATCCAGGGTAAATACCTCCTCCTAAGGCCCAATTAAGACTAGGAGTCGGTAAAGGAATAGCATCTGGGTATTTTACTTCAAGAGAAGGAATATTATCCGAATCAGAATATATTTTAGTTAAAAACTTCTCTAAATTTTTAGACATTAATTAGCCTCAACCATAGCTTGGATACGTTTCTTTACCCAATAATGTTTTTCCTTGAAAATATTATATTTGTTGTCTAGATAGTCTTTTAATGCCATCCAACCATCTCTTAAATCTTTGGCATTCGTATAGGCTGGCTCTTGATCGATGAATTTATTCCTTGCACCATCTCCATCTTTAGAGTTAGACTTAGTAATGAAAGCTGGCGCTGTGGTGTAATAAATAGTAGCAGCGGCTTTATCTAAAAGAACATGAGCATGTTTTGCAAAACGATCAGCCACATATGCATAATCAGCTACTAAATCCATAGCCTTCAATGTTTGAACTCCTAATAGTTCAACATCTTCAGCTTGAATTGTTTCATTTTTATTGAATTCTTCTTCATAATATTTAACCTTAGATAAATCAACATGTTCAGGAGTTACAACACCAATATATTCATCTAAATTAGCTATTAATTCAGAACTTAGTTCTATAGATTCTAATACGCTCATATTAATCCAATCCTAAAGCCTTACGGGCTTCTTCTAATGAGGGTTTTGATCCTTTAGTTTTTTTGCTTTGAGTTACTACTTCTTCGACTTCTTCAGAATCTTCATCTGAAACCTCTACTGGTTCAGCTAAAGAACTTCCTAATTTAGTACTACCAGTTGCTGGCTTACTAAATTTTTTCGTATCTTTAACGTCCCTACTTCCACTAGAAGGAACAACATCGGTATCTCCTTCTAAGACCTTGGTTAATTGTTCATTAGTATATTCATCATAAGTCTTGTCTAATTGAGGAAGATATTCATATTGGGACTCTAGATCCTTACACTCGTATCTTTCAGGTTCACCCATAGCTTCGTATTCAGTATCCAATCCACTACCCGAACGAACAACTTTAATCTTAAGTCCATCTTTATACGAGCAAGGATCTTTGCCAAAAGCTAAGTCGCGATTTAATTCACGTTGAATTTCATCATGTAATTTTGGTCCGCAAGCCATGATGCCTTGTTCATTATTTAATGTAGTAATTACATTATATAAGAACTGCTTCTTAGCTTTCATTCCTTGACCCTGCTTCTTCTTTTCTTCATTACCGCTTGCCATAAATGCTTGCGCTGACTTACAAAGAACACAAAATCCTTCAGCCGGTTTAGCGCAACGATAACTTCGGAATTTACCTTCGGCATCAATCATAAAATGAATTTGAACAGCATAGTGAGGAAGCGAACTTTCACTTTCTTTCCAGGCCGGGAAAACATGAATAAAATGCTTACCATTTTTAATTTTAATAAAATTATTAGTTGTAGCTTCAGATTTACGTTGATCTATTGCACTATTTAATTCATTAGGATCTATTTTTCGTGGTTTATATGTCATAAGTTTTACCTTTATTGCTTTATTAATTTATTTATATTTTGATTTATAAAATCTAATTTACCTAGTTTGTAAAAATTTCTTCCAACGTTATATAATTGGCAAACAAAAATATCAGCAGTCTCACCAGTAAACCCTAAATATTCGGCGTATTCTTCTAATGCTGTTTCATATTCTTTAAATATCTTTTCGGTATCTTCATTTGTTAGATTAATTGTTAAATTATCTATACTAGTCATCGAAACCTACTACTGGTCTATCTGGAATTTGATCACGAGAAACAAACACCGCCCTACCACTTACAAATTCTTTTACCTTAATTTGCTCGAATTCTTCTTCTGTCATTTTAGACATACGTTCTGAAATATCTTTTTTTACACTAGTTAATGCTTTAGTTATATTGGAATAGAAATCTTCTAACTTTCCAGTATTCTTAACTTCTTGGAATACTTTAATAGATTTGTATTCCACTTCCGAACGATGCAACGAATCATCTTTTGATTCATTTCTTCCTACAATTCTAATAGGATAGAAGAATTTATAGAATTTATTACAAGTTTCTACTTCATCAACGAATCGTAAATCTGAAATAGCAAATACTCCGCCTTGGCCAGCCAAAGACTGACAGGTCAAATAGGCATGAACTGGTCCATAAAAACCCTTCATAACTTCAGTACCTACATATTGAAGTATTTCACGAGGAGTATTCATTACATGGCCTGTGTATTTTTGAACTTGAACCTTACCAGGCTTAAATTTGTCATACCCCAATACATCTAGTGGAATAGCATTTCGAACTTGAGTAGCAATGAAACGAATATTTTGTTCACTTAATTGAAACGGATTAGGAAGCTTTTCATTCTTTTTTTCGTAAAAATATTCTTTGGGTATTTTAGTTATTCTAGAACACAACTGTTTTAAATAATCCGCAAAGGCTATTTTCTTTCGAAAAATTCCTTCTTTAACTAAATAATCAACCGCTGTATCTTTACCAGAACCACTAGGTCCACAAAATGCCACGACTATCTGTATTTGATTAATATCCATTCTCTACTCCAAGAATTCAAAACTATCCGAAACCACACTAATCATATCGTTCCAAATATTTACTGAACCATTTATTTTAACGATTGCATCTTTATCTAATTTCTCATCATCCTTAATCAATTTATACGTTTCAGGCCAAAAAATAGTCTTTAAATTTTTACCTTTATTTACGATTGTTACAAAAGCGAATGCATCGCCTTTTTTAGTAACTTTGGGAGTAATTTTTTCAATACGACCTACAACACAAACTTCTTTATGATGAGCAGCTTTTTCTAAAACATACTCAAAAGAGTTAATAACATCATCGATTTTATCGGCATAAATTTCTGCGTAATCAATATTTCCAATAGAAAGATAATGATAAAAATATCGTTTTTGATCCATTTCATTTAGATTAGCTAACTTAGTTTCTAAAATTTCTCTCTTACCTACTTTTAGTTCAAAATAATCACCCAATAATTCATTTCTAGATTTACCAAATGAATCAAAACAACCTGATAAAATCAAAGCATAAAAGATATCTTTACGAACCACTCTTTTATTAATTCGAGTATAAAAATCTTCAAATGACATAAAAGGTTGTTTTGATAAGATTTCTTTAATAGAGGTAGCACCAACACCTTCAACCATAGAAATAGAGGATATGATTTTATCATTCTCAATATAAAAATCTTCTTTTGTGGTATTCACATCAGGTAGGGCTATTTTGTCTTCCACCAAATGAAACATATCCTTACGTTTGTCCTTACTGGCATTTGTAATAACTGAACAAAACCATTCTAATGGATAATGTACCTTTAAAAACTGACAAATATATCCGATAAGAGCGTATGCAATGGCGTGGGATTTATTAAATCCATATCTAGAAAATGATTCAATCTTTTCCCAAATACTATTGGCTCTTTTTTCATCTATATCATCAAAATTTTTAACAGCGTAATCAGTAAACCTATCTTTATAGGATTTAAGTAATTCAGGTTTTTTCTTACCCATAGCGCGGCGAATATCATCGGCTTCTTCAAGAGAAAAACCACCTAATTTTTGAACTGATTCAGTAACTTGTTCTTGATAAACTAAAATACCATATGTTTTTTCTAACACTGCATGTAATGAATCATGCAAATATTCTACTTCTTCTTCACCAATCTTACGTTTTACATATGTCTTATCCATACCAACATCCATTGGTCCAGGACGTCCTAATGAAGTAATAGCGGCTAAGTCATAAATACTATCTGCACGCATTTCTTTAAGTAACTTTTGCGGAATATAGGTATGAAATTGAAAAACAGTCTCAGTATCGGCTATCGAAAAAGCCTGGAGAGTCTTTTTATCATCTAAAGGCAAATTATAGGCATCAATTTCTATTCCATGATTTTTTTCAATCAATTGAATAGCATAAGAAATATCCATCAAAGTATCTAATTTGAGAAAATCAAATTTTACAATACCAGCCTTTTCACACCACTCCATAGAATATTGTGTTACCCATTCACCGTTATCGTCCCACAATGGAATAATATCATTCAAAGGAACCGGAGAAATAGCATAAGCACAAGGATGAATGCCCTTTTGCCTTGCTTGTCCTAAGATTTGAATGACTGAAGTATAAACATCTTTATTTTCAGTCATAAAATCCATCAACGTAGGGAACTTTTCTAGATTTTCATGAAAGAATGTTAATTCATCTTCCCCTTGTGGGCTTGTAGGCAATGGGCTTGTGAGATAATTTACTTCCTCAAAAGACATCTCTGGCCTTAAAAACTTTAGAACATCCTTGATAGCCCCTTTACTTTTAAGGGTTTGATAAACCCCCAATGAAGCTACATTATCTTTACCATATTTACGTTTTACATAATCCTTGATAGCCTTATTGTCTGAAAAATCTAAATCAACGTCCGGCAATGAACCAGTAACAATACGACCTTTATTGATAAATCTTTCAAAGGAAAGATCGAATTTAATTGGATCAACTTGAGTTATTCCAAGACCATAAGATAATAGACTACCACTAGCACTACCTCGTCCTGGACCTACTACTATTTTATTTTCCTTAGCCCAGCGGATAACGTCTTCAAGCAAGAGAAAATATGACATGAAATTAACCCTACCATTATCGAATAGAGTATCCATTTCATATTTTAAACGGTCTACTTGATTTGAATCATCAAAATCAATACGCCCATTATCGAAGAGTATTTTGATCAATAATTTTCTATCAGTTAAGGCATCAGGGGCATATAGTGGGTGAGTAGTTATATCAAAATTGGGCAATAGAGGCTTAAATTCCGGCATCTCAAATTGGCCCTTATCCATAATCAAATTAGTATTCTTGCAACATTCTTCTAAATACTTCTCAAGATATGGATGATCTTTTTTAACTTTTTCAAGTAATTCATCTGGACTATATAAATGATAGGTTTCAGAGAATTCCCAACCTTTTTTTCCAGCATTGGTATTGGTCTTAATTTTTTGCAATACTACATCAGCCTCATTAATCATATGCGCATCTGGAGTTATAACTAAGGGAATATCGTATTTCTTAGCTAATTTAAGTAAATTTTTATTAGCTAATTCTTGTTTAGGAACACCATCGTCAACGACATATGACGGCTGAACTTCAATAAAATAATTGTCTCCTAACTGTTTATGGAATTCTTTTATATAATCTTCAGCTAATCCCTCATTACCTAAAAGAAATTCTTTATTAATAGGTCCTGCTAAACAACCTGAACAAACTATCAACCCTTCTTTATGTTCAAAGAATTGATTTAAAGTAATACGAGGCTTACGATAAAATTGATTAAATGGACTAGCTTCAGCACTACGTTGAGTAGCTAAAGTAGAGAGCCTACAAAGATTTTGATAACCTTGAAAATTATAAGCTACGACTGTTAAGTGATAATAATCTTTTTCGCCTAATTCTTTAATTAAATAAAACTCACAACCCATCATCGTATTGAATTTTTCTTTTTTTCCAATAGTATATAGTTCTAAAAGATTTTCACAACCTCCATGATTCGTTATTGCCAAGCCATGAAGACCTTTTTTCTTGGCACCAATAACCCATTGCTTAGTAGTACCAACACCGTCTAAGCTAAAATGATCATGAGTATGTAAACTTGAATATGTCATAAAAATAAGCGAGACACGAGATTCGAACTCGTACCCCATGTTTGGAAGACACGTATGCTAACCGTTAAACACTAGTCTCGCGCTTTTCTTCTTCACTTAATGGACTCGGTTTGACTGTCTTTTGATCTAATAATCTTTCTACTTCTTCGCCAATAATAGGATAAATCTTTTTGAATTCTTCAAAAATACTTTGGGCTATTTCTCTATGTTCTAATTGAGTAGATTTATCACATCGAACTAAGAAATAATGAACCCAAGATCGTATATTCCCTTGAATATACATTACTGTTTTTGTATTAAGTGGTAACAGGAATCTAGCACATTCTTTAGCTATTCCTTTAGACAATGCTTCTTTATATAAATGATTAGCAGTCTTCCATACTTTTTCTTGAGCTAACTTGAACCATTCTTGATCATCTTCAGAAATAGAAGATATAGAATTTTGTCTATTTTTTGGATCTTGAGCCCTCGCCTCGTAAGTAAGACATTCTAATGCTGTAGCATATCGTTGACTAAATTCTTGAAATGAAAATGATCTATGACGCAAAATCTGTTGGGCAATACCACGACTAGTTACTACCTCAACACCCATATTAACCATCTCAAAAGGACTCCAATGCTTATTCTGAATTAGATATTTAATTAACTTAGGAGACGTTTCAATATTTAATTGATTCGCTGGATTACTTACCCTAGCAGTATAAATAATGAATTCTTCAGGAGTGAGAGATTGATTTGTTTCTGGATTCTCAATTAAGGATTTAGTTAATGATACAATCTTAGTTTGATATTGGAGATTCATTTTCACCTTTATATAAATCGTTTAATTCTGGATATTTTAAATAATTATGAATCAAAATAAGAGCATTACAAGCTACCTTGCTCCAATGTAATAATTGACTATCAGGATCGATTATTTGACCATCATTTATCGCAAAAGCATGGCGTTCTAGTGCATCTTGGTGTACAGATAAGGGCTTTACTCCGCGCCAATCATTAGGTAGATAGCCCTTGTTTATTCCGTCTTCAAAGGCTTTGGCTACTTCAACTAACGCATCGAAGGGTATTAGACTTAGTTTCGGTTTCCCGTTTCTTATTTCTTTGCCCGACATTATTGACCTTCCTTAAAAAACGATTCAACGATTCAAAGGTTTTAAATTCCTTCGTTACACAAGCTAATACCCATCCTGGTAATCGCTCGCCACTCCCATTTACTACGTAATTAGGAATTCCTAACATATGAGCCCATGTTAATTCGGATACAGTACCAACGCTTGGCTTTGTATAATAACAAACAATCGCATCCGCCTTATCTCGGATAAATTCTAGATCTAACTTAATAATATCGGTAAATATAGCCTTACGAAGCTTATCGCTATATTTTTGCCAATTCGTATTTAAATCAAAAGGATTACAATGATACTTATCAACGATAAAAGATTCATTCTCAGGAGGAGAAAAAGATTCAATACCCAATCGTAATAATTTAGGTTTTAAAGCAGAGCGCCAGCCAGCGCCTAAATCTTTCAAACCAGCCATTGTGCCCGCGAGATAGACGCTTTTAATTAATTTATTTTTCATCGAACTCCTCCACGAATCCTAGTAGTTCTGCAAATAACAATACGGCAAAACCTACTTTAAAACTAAAGCCGCCTAAGACTAAACCACATCCAACTATTCTTACGGCGCTTTTTACAAATGAAACGCCCTTATGAAAACTAACTGACATATCTCCACCATATTTTCTTATTCGAAGTTCAACTAATAACCAAATAATCTCAGCAGCTAAAAGTAATGAAATAAAAATAATATTTGTTACAACGTTAAATCTTACAAGTAGAAGAAAATAACCGCCTATTCTTACGATACTTTTTAAAAACTGTAATATCTTCATTTACTAATACGGTTGCGCTACCACCCTTGTTTCAACGTTAGCTTGAGGTAGCCAAACGCGAGAGACACGACCACGCTTACCTTCTACTTTCGCTAAAGTATCGTCATTAGCTAAATGAGCCTTCTTGAGGCGTTTTAGCGCAGCTAAAACGGTTCCATACTTCATTTCTAATGTCTTAGCTAAATCTTTAGCTTGAACTCCGGCGGGAGTCTGTTCTAAAATAGACAATAGCTTTGTTGATGTTTTATCTAATTGTTTCACTTGAACTTCATTTTCGTTATTTGTATTTTCCATATTTTCCTCTTAGATTTTATCCCAAATTAATTTTAATTGAGATATTTGCGATTCAGTTAATTCTTCCTCACTACGGTAAAATTGTATAGTCAATGCTTCAATAAATTCATTTTCTACATCATCGAAGGGTGAATCATTGCACGTCATTACTTCATTGCAATCTTCCACCATCGCTTCAATATCAGGATGAGTTAAATCATCAAAAAGAGACTCCATTACTTTCTCCAAATTCTATAGTTGCTGGTTTATATTTTAGACCTTGAGACAAAAATGCTTTTACATAACGTTCAGGAACACCTAATTGTTGTGCCATATCTTTATAATCTTTAATTCCACAATGTTTTTTTAGTTCATCTACATAAGCCCAAACATTGATCCAATTAATAGTTGCGTTATCTTTTGACTTACCGGAAATTACTCCATTAACAACTTCAACACTTAAAATCTCTGGTTCAGGTAAGGCATAACATTCTAATGGCTTAAACTTTACTTCTTCCTTACATCCAATGAAAAACAAAAGACTTAAAATTAAAAGTATTTTTTTCATAAACACTCCGTCTTAAAAGGACGTCCACTAAGTAAACAACTATCGCGTTTATCGTCTATTGGCTTTTGCTTAATGTTATTAAAAATCTTCTTTTTCTCAGTATCGTTCTTTTCTTTTATTTCAATATATTCTACATCACGCTTTGTTTCTTCTTTTAATACTTCACTTTGAATTTGCGACTTACATTCATCGTATCCCTGATTATAATATTTAGTCTTAAAAAAATACCATGCCCCAAATACAGCCAATACTAAAACTAAATACAACCAATATTTCTTTAAATAACCTAATGCAATTTCTAATACAGCTTTCATATATCACTCTCAATAACTAATGGTTTTTGATTTTCAATATTCTTGGAGTTTTTCAAATTCTTCCTCTGACATCAAAACTTTTTCTATCTTTAAAGAATCTCCAATATGGATATCCAAATCAATACCCTGAATTTCTTCCCTATCTACAACAAGCGTTGGACCACTTGAATATGTTAAGACATACACTTCTAATTGTTTCGACACTTAATTCAATCTCCTCATAAACTAACCAACTTATTTTCATACTCACAATAATCAATGGCACTATTTATATAATAATCAGCTTCATCTAAGGTACACGCGCCGATATCATTTTTAGTTCCAAAATTATTCACAATCTTTACTTTATAAATACCCGACAACTCAGCGGCTAATTTAGCCGTTTCTGCATGAGCATCAATGTCTAAACAAAGATAAATCGTTTTCAATCTCTTATTTAACGAAATCAATTCCAATTGTGATCTACTAATTTGTTTACCAAAGGTGCATACGCCATTCATATGAAACGCCTTGATGGCGTCAATGGGTCCTTCTGTTATCGTTATAAACTCTTCATCGATAACATTATTAAAATTGTATAATAATAATGTTTTTA
>OFRG01000265.1_pt1 | contig 22136 bp, 22 predicted proteins | sample 1543071 | NCBI WGS metagenome assembly OFRG01 (sample SAMN07774222, study PRJEB24372) | wastewater metagenome | isolation source: WWTP Verbania (Effluent) | place: Italy: Verbania | collected 2015-12
CGATCTAAGCTTCGTTATAAGGTCACTCAAACGCTTAAGAGCATCTTCATCGTAGGCTGAAACCACCATTACCTCTTTTCCTTTCCATTCTTTCATTTCTTTTTTGATTCCAGAAACTGTCTTTTCAAGAAGTGCAGGTTCAACAACATCGCTTTTTGTAAGTAAAATTATTTCTTGCTTATCACACATTGCGGCATCGAAAGCTTCAAGCTCGGCGCGGACGGTGCGATAGTTCTGCTCAATTTCTTCTACAGAGTTTTCAAGTGATACGCAGTGGATAAGAAAACGCGTACGTCGTACATGTCTTAAAAATTTATGGCCCAAACCTTTTCCTTCGGAAGCGCCTTCAATGAGGCCGGGAATATCGGCGAGAACAAAACCATACAAACCGCCGAGGTTCGGTTCAAGTGTGGTGAATTCGTATGCACCGACTTTTGCATGAGCCTTTGTAAGTGCGTTTAATAAAGACGTTTTACCCGCATTCGGTAAACCTATAAGACCGGCATCGGCAATAAGCTCTACTTCTATGAAAAAGTCAGCTTCTTCGCCGTCTTTGCCCGGCGTCCATTCTTCAGGTGTCTGGTTTGTTGATGATTTAAAGCGTTCATTACCCAAGCCGCCATGACCGCCTTTGAGCAATAAAATTTCTTGATCTTCGGTTTCTAAATGATAAATTTCTCCGTTCGACTTGTTCGTAATAATGCTTCCAACAGGAAGATCGATATACATGTCTTCGCCATTTGCGCCGTGCCGACTATTTTTCGAACCCGGCACACCCTTTTCTGCGTTGAACTCTTTTATGTTTTTATACTTGGCAAGAACAAGCACGTCGCGAACCGCGCGTGCATAAATACTGCCGCCCTTGCCGCCATCACCGCCCGCTGGGCCGCCGAACTCTTTAAATTTTTCATGAAGCCACCGCACCACGCCGTTTCCGCCGCGGCCCGCCCTCATGTGTACCGCCATTTCATCGATTAATGCCATATTAGAACGACTATACCACATTTTTGGGTTTTTCTGGCCTCTTTTAAGGTCTTGCCACTTTATTTTTATTACGTAAGCCGAGATTAATAAACTTTGGAACCAGAGCAACATCGAGTATTTCAATACCTAAAATACTTCCATTTTTATCGACATCAATTAATATATTGCCCGAAACCTGCTTGGTATGCTCCACTGGCGCATCCTTAAGCTGTATATACATTGCCGAAGCTGTTTTATCATAGGTAATCTTCATGGTATGTATGCCGTTATAACAATAAAAGTATTACGATTTTCTTTATAAATCACAACTAGAACATGCCCCGGAAACCTCTTCCAGGCATATATCTTTTCTGAATCTGTCCGACTTACGTAATCGGGCCTTATTATGCAAGATTTTATCTCCTCCACGGTAATATCACGTTTAAGAAGACTTTCTTTTGCGTGGCTAGTCAAGGCAATATTCACCCAGCCATCTTAATAATCCGAGATGAAATCTCTCTCAAATAAATATAAAGAGATAAAAAAATCTATTTATATAACTCTTTCCTCTCCAACTGTATAAGCGCTGTAATAATGGAATACTTCGTTTGAATCTCCCGAGTCATCCTTCCTTTAGTAAGAAAACCCGCGATGCCGCCATCCATCGCACCAAGTTTTTCATGTTCAGTGAACCCCACCAATTTAAAAGCTTGGCTGGCATCGGCTTCGCCGCGGAGTATCATTTCATTTACTTCTTTCGGCCATTCAAATGCGGGCGAAAGCCCGAGATATATATTTTTGCCGTCATACACTGCGCAGACGCCCACTTCCATAAAACCGGTTTTTGTAAAAGGAACTTCCATCAGGCCGCCTTTCAAACCAAAACTAAACTCGCAATCTTTAAATGAATTCTTTGCTCTTTCAATCGCCCCCCCCCAATGCTTTCTTTTAAATTTTTCGGATGCCCTAATACGTCGGTCACAACATCGACGCCTATAATTTCAGGTTGCTTGAAAAGGTCTGGGTACAATTCAACCGCTTCCTTCACAGCCTGTACTTTTGTCTTGTCTTGCGACCCAACATTAATTTTCATACGCAAAGTATATCAAATATAAAAATAGTCTTGTTTTTGTAAATAAGGAGCATTTCCTCTGTGGTTTTGGGAGACTTGCGAGGGCGACTGGCCCGAGCACGAGGAATTTTCTAGCAAGAAAATATCCGTGCTCCCAAAACCACAGAGGAAATGCTCCTTATTTACAAAAATACCGCTATTTGCTATATTGATATCAACGATGGAACTCAAAGCCATATTGCCTATTATCCAGATAGTGCTGGCCGTTCTCATGACGGCAGCCATACTTCTTCAGCAGTCTGAAGCTGGTTTAGGCGGTGCTTTCGGAGGCAGCGATTCCGTCTCATCATGGAGAACCCGACGCGGGTTTGAAAAATTCCTGTTCATAGGCACTCTTGTCTTGGGCGTGCTCTTTATAGCATCTGCCCTCTTGGCGCTTCGAATAGTATAGGTTACGTCGTGCAGCAAAAGTAACGATACGCGACCTCACCCTCCATAATAGACTTCTCTTCTCTATTTACTCTATTACACATTTATATACACCGAAGATATGACTCCTGAAACAACAGAGCTCTCTTTCATGGGAAAAATACAAAAATCGGTTGGCGCCATGCGACCTACAGAAAAATTGGTTTTTGGCATTATTTCCATAGTATTTATAGCGAGTATTTTATATGTTCTTCAATGGCTCAATCTTTCATATTCAACTGAAATACCAGCACATGGCGGCACATACAAAGAAGGCGTTGTAGGGTACCCACGGTTCATAAACCCTGTTTTAAGTTTTACTGATGCAGACAAAGATATGTCGGCGCTCATCTATTCAGGCCTTCTTAAACCTACACCAGAAGGAAAGCTCGCTCCCGACCTCGCTGAATCATACACAGTTTCTGAAGACGGCCTGACATATTCATTTACCCTTAAACCAAATATTACTTTTCATGATGGTAAACCTGTCACTACTGATGACATAACATTCACTATTGAAAAAATTATTAACCCTGCCATAAAAAGCCCTAAGGCCGAAAGTTGGAATGGCGTGAGCGTAAGCGTTACAGATGAGCGGCACATTTCTTTTACTCTCAAGAAGCCCTATGCCCCATTTCTTGAAAATCTAACTATTGGAATTCTTCCTAAACATGTTTGGCAAGACATTACAGACGATACATTCGATATAAGCGTTGCCAACCGCGAGCCAGTTGGTTCAGGGCCGTTCATGATAAAGAAATCTTCTAAAGATTCTGCCGGAATTTATGAATCGTACGATCTAGTACCTTTTGCACACTATGCGTTAGGCGAACCATACATTAGCCACTTTGTAGTACATTTCTACAAAAATGACGCTGACGCCTTAGATGCTTACAAACGCGGTCGCATAGATGGCCTTGGCGGAATTTCCCCAGATGCTGCCGCTATCTTGAAGAAATCTGGCGATTATATTGTAAGCACACCTTTACCTCGTGTATTCGCGGTATTCTTCAATCAAAGTGTTGCGCCGGTATTGGTGCACAAAGAAGTTCGCCAAGCTCTTAATATTTCAATTAATAGAAACGAACTTATTAAAGAAGTATTGAAAGATTGGGGCACACCGGGTAGAAGCCCTATACCAAGCGGGCTTTCGGGAACATACGACATAACTTCATCTTCAAAAGAAACTGCGACAACTACAACTTCCGATTCTCTCTTGGTAAGCGCCAAAAAAATTCTTACTGATGCAGGATGGAAGACAGGCACGAACGGTTTTCTTGTCAAAGAAAAAATTCAGAACAAAAAAGTTGTCAGCACAGAAACTCTAAGCTTCACTATTTCTGCACCTAATATTCCCGAACTTATAAAAACAGCGAATATCGTAAAAGAAACATGGGGTAAGCTTGGTGCCGATGTAAAGGTTCAAATATTCGAACCAACCGACCTGACGCAAAAGGTCATCAGGCCTCGTTCATATGATGCGCTTCTTTTCGGGCAAGTCGTCGGTCGCGATCTCGATCTGTACCCGTTCTGGCATTCGTCTCAGAGAAACGACCCGGGTCTCAATATCGCCCTTTATACGAGCATTAAGGCCGATAAAGATTTGGAAACTGCCCGCGCGGCTTCTGACGACGCCAAGCGTGCAGCGGCATATCAGGCATTTGAAAGCGAAATAGCTGACGACATTCCTGCTGTATTCCTATATTCACCCGATTACGTGTATGCAGGAAACAAAAATGTTGGAGGTGTAAGAATTTCGAACATCACTTCCCCATCAGAGCGTTTCATGGGCGCAGCCACATGGTATGCAGACACAGATAGAGTGTGGAACATATTTTTAAAAAAATAGAAGATAGAGCTGGCACGAAAAAACATTTTAGTACAGGACAGAAAAAATTATAAAGATTAAAAGCAATTAAAATAACAGAAAAATTATGAACAACAGACGACCATATCACGGCAGACCGGTTATAGCGCCGCCGCAGGCGGCGCAGGCTTCTGGCCCAGCAATATCATCGGTAGCAACAGCACCGAAGGTACACCAGCCTGCTCCTTTTGTAGCCTCAGGCAATTACAGCAACCCAGACGGCATTGCAGTAAGCTCATCAGGAGGTCAAAACGGCAGCCAAAACTTCGGCCGACCAAGCGGCAATAACGCGGGCCAAGGCAACAGAAACGGCGGCAATCGCGGAGGCCGAGGTGGAAACGGCGGTGGTGGTGGCCGAGGCGGTATGCGTGGCAAGCACATGCGCCGACCAGAACGCCCAGAAAGAAGCCTTATGAATACAACACCAAAACCTGCAGAATCTTCACACATTCTTCCTCCGGCTCCAGGCAATGTCCGAATTATTCCTCTCGGTGGTGTAGAGAAAATCGGCATGAACATGACAGCAATTGAAATCGGCAACGACATTCTCGTCATCGACGCAGGCTTTGGTTTCAGCGATGAAAACACACCGGGTATCGACTACATCCTTCCTAACACTAAATATTTAGAAGAAAGAAAAAGTCGCGTACGAGGCATTATCATCACTCACGGTCACCTCGACCATATCGGTGGTATTCCTTACATTATGGAAAGAATCGGCAACCCGCCAATGTACACAAGAAACCTCACGACTTTGATGATTAAGAAGCGACAGAGCGAGTTTCCACATCAGGAACCTATCGATTATAAAATCGTCGAACAAAACGACCGTATTAAAATTGGTGATATGTCTATTCAGTTTTTTGGTGTAACTCACACTATCCCCGACTCTATGGGTATTGCCATTCACACACCGAACGGGCTAATTGTTACGCCTGGTGACTTCAAACTCGACCATGTAGATGAAGTTCCTACAGCTGAAGAAGAAAAAGCATATTCAATATTCGACAAAGAAAAAGTGTTGCTGCTTCTCGGTGAATCTACCAACATTGAAAACCCTGGTTTTTCTACGCCTGAACGTCTCGTTCTTGAAAACCTCGACGGCATTGTACGCGACATTAAAGGCCGTCTTATTGTCGGAATGTTCGCTTCGCACTTCCACCGAATTGCCGCAATCATCACCTCTTCTGAAAAGTACGGCAAGAAAGTTATTGTCGAAGGCCGAAGTATGAAGAACAACATCGACGTGGCCATCGCTGCCGGTATCCTTCATTTGCAAAAAGGTACCATTGTCACTCCGGCAGAGGCAGAAAAATATTCACCCGACAAAATTGTAGTACTTGCTACTGGTGCGCAAGGCGACGAATTTGCAGCACTTATGCGTATGGCAACTGGCCAACACAAGAATGTGAAGATTACGAACAAAGACACCGTTCTTCTATCAGCTTCTATTATTCCAGGAAACGAGCGAGCTGTAGATAAGTTGAAAGACAAGCTTGCACGCATGGGAGCGAAAATCGTCCACTACCGAACATCTGAAGTATTTATTCACTCAACAGGTCACGCCAACCGCGGAGAAATTGAATGGCTACACAGAAAATTAAAGCCTAGATTCTTTATTCCTATTCACGGCAACCACTACAAACTTAAGCAGCATGCTGAACTTGCAATGCAAATGGGTATGCCCGCCGATCACATTGTAGTTCCCGATAACGGTACTATTATTGAAATTCAAGACAACGGCGAGCGGCTCGTGCGCCTTGCTGAAAAGGCGCCAGATAACGTGGTTATGGTAGATGGCTTCACTGTCGGTGACATTCAAGATGTCGTCATCCGCGACCGTCAGGTACTTTCAGCCGACGGCATCTTTGTGGTTATTGCGCTTATAAACGCTTCAACCGGCAAGCTAAAGAAGTCTCCCGACATTATCTCGCGAGGTTCAGTGTATCTTCGAGAATCACAAGAGCTTTTGCGCGAAACACGATTCTTGGTTAAAAATGTTGTTGAACAAAACACTCAGCATATGCATCCAATAAATATTGATTACATCAAAGATGTAGTCTCCGAAGCCATCAGTAAGTTCGTCTTCCAGCATACGGCTAAGCGTCCGATTGTGATTCCGGTTATGATTTGCGTTTAATTAAAAAATACAAATAGCCTGCAGTAAGAGCATGCGTATCTGCGATATGCTCTTACTGCAGGCTATTTGTATTTTTTATAAAATCTTCAAAGACACCCGCAAATTATTAATAAAACAGAAAATCCTGACGCAGGGCCAAGATATGTTAAAATGTAACCTCATATGAACCCCACCTCATCGCAACTTAAGAAGGTCAGCCAGCTCACCCTACTACTTGTCGCCGTGCTCCTGCTTTCCTTCCACTACTTTTTCTGCTACTTCATAAACTCCACCTACCTCCATCAATCTCTTTCAGAAGGCACCGTTGGTTTCGCTTTTGCCGCTGGCGCAGTGCTGAACATTTGCCTTTTCTTGTACGCTCCATATCTCTTGCGGAAGCGCGGCGATTTCAAGTTCACTTTATGGCTTGCCCTACTTGAAATCGCCGCGCTTATAGGCATGGCATTTTCTCCAAGCGGGGCGGCACTACTCTTCTTTTTTGTCATCCAACAAATGACGGCGCCCGTTCTTTTGTATTGCCTCGACATGTTCCTTGAACGCTTCACCTCACAGGCAGAAATGGGCAGCGTGCGAGGTATATCGCTTACTATGTTCAATATCCCGCCAATTGTGGCACCTTTCATTGCCGGGCTCATTCTAAGTAAGCCAGACTACTGGAAAATTTACCTTATATCGGCTGCATTTCTTGTGCCCTTTCTCGTTATTCTTATGACACATTTCAGGCACTTCAATGACCCTGTCTATCCTGTTACCACCATTAAAGACGTTATTCAAAAATTTTACGAAAAGAAAGAAGCTTTTGATGTGTTCGTAGACCGCCTGCTTCTTAACATTTTCTACGGCTGGATGATGATATATATGCCCATATACCTTCTAAATCATATAGGCTTCACTTGGTCTCAAATTGGTACAATGCTCGCAATTGCGCTTCTTCCTTTCATACTTTTTCAGGCGCCTATTGGAAGGGCGGCCGACAAATACCACGACGAAAAACAGGTGCTTATAATAGGCTTTCTTGCACTCTCAATTTCAACCATGCTTATGGCTTTTTTAACCGAACCAAATTTGGTTATCTGGACGGCTCTCATGTTCGCGGCATATACCGGCGCCAGTCTCATCGAAGTATCAAGTGAAAGCTATTTCTTTAAGCATGTGCACCCTGAAAGCGCAGGGTTCATTAGCATTTACCGCATGACCCGTTCAATTCCCTATTTAGTCATTTCTCCTATTGTTGCCGTCACACTTTATTTTTTCGATTTCAGATACATGTTCGTCCTCCTCGGTATCATCATGCTGCTCGGCATACGTTATGCACTTCTACTCAAAAGCGACCCTGTTTAAAATTAAGATTCGGTTCCTATGCAATCGTTGAAAGTTCTGACTGAAGCATTGTATGTTTCCAAATGACCCTTGAGAATTTCTCTTGCCTCGTTGTAACTGGTCACGAGTGCGTTATATGTATCAACTTTAGCCCAATACTCTGTAGTGCCTGCCGAACTGTCGACATCGGCTTTTGCTGTACTTATACGTTGCTCAAGCGCAGAAAGATTCTGGCTTTCTTCGGTTATGGTCTTTTTAAGACTAGTGCTCGGCGATGGGCATGACGAAAGAGGTTTTCCAAAATGCTGCACAATAAGCCACTGCTTTCGCCCTTGATACACACCGCTTCCCACTGCTATACCAATTTCTTTATATCTTGAATCAAGAATATTTTTCTTGTGTCCTGGGCTGGCCATCCAAGCTGCTACAACAGAAGCGTCGCTCGGAAAAAGACCAAGAGCCAAGTTTTCACCGACAACAATATAGTCGTAACCTGCGCGATTCACAACGTTGGATACATTTTCGCCCGAAGGTGAAACGTGGGCAAAATATTGGTTCTGAAACATGTCTTGCAGCTTCGCTTCCGCGGATGAAGTAAGTTTTTCGTTTCTGCTTAAATTAGGTAAATTAACTTTTCTGCGTTCGCTGTTTGTATCGGAAATAATGCCGCTGGCCGAAAGTGTTCCTTCACCTTCGTTCGATGTCACAGGCAAAAGCACGTTCAGATTCTTTACGGACGTTCCGGCAGTCGAACCGGATGAAGCCGATGCCGAAGTTCCGCCTTTTGCCGCATCAGGCAAGCTGTTATCTGGCTCGCCGTTTGCAGTTGAAGTTGAAGAAGACTGGTCCCACGGCAAAGAAGATGTACCGGCCATTCCCGGAATATAATTTTTATAACCGCCGATGACGGATGACGATGTGGCGTGCAGAATGCCGCTGAACATTGTCTTGAACGATTCTACGTACGGTGAGTGGAGCGCGCCAAATTGCGCCGGCACATTACTTAAAGGCACTTGAAAATAGAACAATGCGCCGAAAAATATGATAAGTACTATGAGGAGGCGCGTCATGTTTACAGTACGGCTATTTTATCGCTCTTTTATGTTTTCTCAAAATGGCGCGCCTGTGCAGGTTTTAAGCCTTGTCACCCTTCGCAATAGCCAGGTACGCCATACGCACGGCGCTCTCTTTGGTTTTGGCTGCGCCAAGGAACCCAGACAGGTGGCAGAAAACGGCGTCTGGCACGCCGGAAACCGCTGCCAAGTCTTCATCTCTCTTGCCTCTCCATTTCTTAGGCAGTGAAACTTTCGTTTCGGTTGTACCCTTTCGTATTGGAACTGTTTCAACCGCCCAGTTGCCGCGCGGATGTCTGTATATATAAAATAAGACTTTAGGAAAATCGCTCGAATCGCGCGGCGCGTATTTTTCGGTGACAATGATGCGCTTGTCTTTCGCTTTCGCATACGCCTTGGCAATAATCTTATTCGCCTGCACTCTCATCTTCGCCTTGGCGATTTTTAGAGTGATAATTCTCTGCGCCAGCGGTATTAGCTTCATGAATGTCGGGTCGTAATTTTTCTTGCCCGCGGCATCTTCCTGTATTCCTGAAATTTCATCGCGAATGTAATCTAAAAAAAGATATGGCGAAGCATCTTCATTCAAAGTTCTGTACACGTCAACGCCGTTATCGAAAGCATCTAGGCCCGCAACGAAAGAAGTATCTAGTGAATCGGCAACTGCCTTTGAACCGGCAATAACCTTGCCGTATTTTTTCCAGAAAAGACCGAAGGCCGCATATGGCACGCCGCTTTTTCTCTTCCCTGCTCCGCCCTCCTGGTGATGATCGAAGCGATTCTTGCTGGCATTATGCGTAAAACCTATATCAAGAAGAATGCTGGCTTCCGCCCATACTTTCGGGTCAAGAGAACGAATGACTTTCCATTTCTCGCCAGCCGGACGCGTTTTTTTAACCCAAAGCAATGCTGCCGAAACAGCAAAAAGATCATCGGGGTGAAAATTAGCTCCGTGCGTAACAATTGTTCTAACGGGTGCGGCTTTTTTCATTTGTCTTCAGAAAGCTCTACCACTTTAATAAGCACGAAAAGGAGGCTGATGACCAACGGGCCAACAAGGAAACCGGCAGGGCCAAATAGCTGCAAACCGCCGAGGATGGCAAAGAGCACAAATATTGGATGGATGCGAATTCCTCTATTAAAGATAAGCGGCACGAGAAAATTGTTCATGACGACCGTAAAGAATATCGACCAGATAAGAAGCACAACCCATGCACCGCTCCATCCATAAAAATACAAATATATGACTGAAGGAATCCAGACAATGGCCGGGCCTATGAAAGGAACGAACGAGGCAATAGCCGCGGCCACAGCCCACAGCGTAAAGTTAGGCACACCTACAAGCGCCAAACCAATGCCGTTTATAAAGCCGTGAATGATGGCAACAAGAATGGAACCCACCAGAACAGAATGAATGGCTGACTCAAGCGAATCGATGATGATTTTATCTTTAGTAGCAGAAAGCGGGCTGAATGCCAGCATATTCTTTTTAAACTCTTCGCCGTCACGCAAGAAGTAGAAGAGCGCTACGAGACCGAGGATGAACTTTATGCCTAGGTCTATTGTTCCTGAAAATACGCCCTGCAGGTGGCCGGTTATCCATGTTGTAAATGCTTCAAGATACTGCTTCGGTTCAAATGTGAATGTCGGAATATATGGCTGCACGGCTGTTTCAATGCGCTCAGAAATAACATCAAAAGAAACATAATCGGCATAAGAGCTGTCTCCGGAAGAAAGCCTTTCATACAGGCCCTGCCCTTCATTAATTATTTGATTGCCAATAAGGATGAGCGGGACGATAATTACAATGAGAAGCAACGCTACAGTTATTGTTGCAGCTCCGTTCGGAGATTTAACTTTGCTGAGAATTCTTTTATATAAAGGTTCCAGTATGACCGCTAGCATTACCGCCACCGCCAAGGCCATGAGGTATGGCCGGAATATAGCCACAGATAAGATAATAATGACAACGAAAGCAATTATATAGAATATGGTCTGTTTTACTTTAGGATTCATAGTAATGAGTATAACATATTAGGACACACAGGTTTTAAGGCCCGGCCGAGGCTTCTAGAGGAGCTAGCGGCCGACGTTAAAGCGATTTTTGGCCTATATCGCGCCTGAACTGCTTACCTTTAAAATTAATGCTCTCAGCTGCCTTATATGCTTTATCAAGCGCTTCGTGCAGATTGGCTCCAACCGCCGTTACTCCGAGAACCCGACCGCCGGAGGTTACTGTTTTGCCATCGATTGTTTTTGTTCCTGCATGAAAAATTATTTCATTCGTGCCGCTTCCAGTTCCAACATTGTTAACTGCCTCAAGCCCGATAATTTCAATTCCCTTTTCATATGCGCCCGGGTAACCGCCAGATGCCAGCACAACGCAGCACGCCGCTCCGTCATTCCATTTTATTTTTGTCGATTCACTTGCTTGAATATCGCTAAGAGTGCCATCTATGCATGAGAGCATTACGTCAACTAAATCGGTTTTCAAAAACCTCATATACGATTGAGTTTCCGGGTCGCCGAAACGCGCGTTAAATTCAATTACTTTCGGCCCTTGTTCAGTAATCATTATTCCGGGGAATAAAATTCCCTTGAATGGCGTGCCGGCAGCCCTCATTGCCACCAACGTCGGCTCGATAATTTCTTTTTGAATTCGCTGCATTATTTCATCGGTCATCCACGACAATGGCGCCACGGTGCCCATTCCACCCGTATTCGGCCCTACGTCGCCCTCGCCTATCCTTTTATGGTCTTGCGCCGAAGGAAACAGCACGCCGGTTTCGCCGTCACAAAAAGCGTGCGTCGAAATTTCTCGGCCCGTTAAATATTCTTCAATAACCACCGTTCTGCCTGCATCACCGTGAAGCGTGCCCGACATCATTTCTTCAATTGTCTTTACCGCATCTTCATGCGTTTCGGCGATAACCACGCCCTTGCCTAGCGCCAAGCCGTCGGCTTTTATTACTATAGGAAGAGTTATGGCTGCTGCGTACGCGAGTGCTTCTGCCTTACCCGCGCCTTCTTCACCTGTAAAGACTTTGTACGCTGCAGTTGGTATACCATTCGCAATCATAAACTCTTTGGCATACGACTTCGACCATTCGAGTTTTGATGCCGCCTTTGTCGGACCGAAGGCCTTAATACCTGCCGCGGTTAAGCTATCAGCAAGACCTTCGGCCAAATAATCGTCTGGAGCAATAACAACAAGTTCTATTTTTTCTAGGGTGCAGAAATTAATGATAGCTTGGTGGTTTTTTAAATCGATAGCAGCATTCGTGCCAATAGATGCCGTTCCGGCATTTCCCGGAGAGAAAAACAATTTTCCATCAGCACCAATATGGCGCGACTGATTTATTTTCCATCCCAATGCGTGTTCCCTGCCGCCACTGCCGATGATTAAAATATTCATAAACTTTATAAATTACAGATGCGCGTCAAATACTTCTATTAATTGTGGAAAGACTTCAAAGCCGTCGTCTGTAGTAACATGCCCTGCGACTTCTAAAACTATAACTTCCGAACCAAGCTTCTCTTCAAATTTTTTATTGGTTATTTCAAACGGCACCCACGGGTCGTTATCACTTAGTATTGCAACAGAATAGCCGAGGCTTTGCCGTACTTTTTCGGTATCAATGGGAGTTTCAATCCATGGCTTGGCAATTTCTTCTTGTTCTTTTGTTTCAAGATTTGTGAGATCAAACCAGCCGGCAACAAAAATAGCGCCACCTGCTTTCACCTCGGCGTTAACGTTTACCTTCTGAAGAAACCGCATAATTGTCTGGCAACCTATGCTGTGGCCAATAAAATATGTATCTTCATCGATAGTTGTGACAAGCGAAGCGAGATGACTCACCCACTCTTCAATAACCGGTGTCTCAGTATTCGGCATATCTGGCGCCACCACTTCGTACCCTTTTGCCCTGAAAGCCTCCGCGGCAAAATTTATCCAATCACGGTCTGATGCCCCTTCCCAGCCGTGGATAATATAGATTTTTTTCATAGGTTGATTATAGCTTACCTATCCATTCATTTACATATCCATACAACTGCTTCAAATGCGCCTCTTCTCTAATGGTATGCGACGCCCCTTCTATGACGACTAATTCCTTCTTGCCGGGAAGCGCGTCAAATAATATTTTCTGATGTTCAAGCGGCGTGGTGGTGTCGAGCGAACCGACTATCAAAAGCACCGGCATCGTAAGTTTGACGACTTCAGGCATAAGATCGTATTTAAGCCTATCCTCCATGTGCGACCACTTTATTTTCGCCTTGAGCCACGGGCGCGAGGTGCTCACTCTTTCTTTGTATCCTATGCGTTTCCATTCTTTCCACGTGTCGTCTCGTTCTAATGTTAACTGCCCAGAAACTACAGTTGAGGCTGGAATAAGACCTTTTACGCGCTCTGGGTGTTTCTCCGCATAAAGAGCAGTGCAGATTCCGCCCAGACTAGAACCGGCCAAGCAAAACGGCTCTATATACCATGGTTGGCTTTTTGCCCATTCAATAACACTCATCAGATCTTCGTAGTAATTTGTCGTCGTCGCATCATCTAAACTGCCGTCACTTTCACCGAATGTGTTTGTAGTATCGAAGGTTACAACAGTATATGAGTTGTCGAGAAAAGCCTGCGCCATAGTTCTAATTTGCTTTTGCTCTTTGTAAGCGCCGAGGCCATGCATAATAAAAGCCAAACCTGCGACTTTTTTATTGGCTGTTTGCTGCACGCCTTCAGGCTGTTCCAACACAACCGCGATTTTCTGTTTTTTTCTATTTTGTATAAAAAGTTTTTCCATAGGCAAAATTGGATATCTCCCACATTCTACTCTACCGCCCCAAAACCTCAACTATCTTAGACGGCGTATGATGCCCTGTTATAATGCGAATCGCGGCGGTAGGCACATTTAATTCCTCAGCCATTAAAGACATCATTTTTCTGTTGGCCATATTGTCTTTAGCCTCTTCCTTTACCGTAACAATATACGAGGTGTCATTCTTCTTTTTTACGGAATCTTTTTTGGCGCCAGCAGTTACTTTTATATGGATGAGCATTGTAGATAGAGTATAACAAGAAATAAAACCCGTCATATTCTAGAGCATGCGTATCTGCGATATGCTCTAGAATATGACGGGTTTTATTTCTTGATTTATTTAATCTCAACCACCACATCCTCCTTAGGAAACCTCGTCTTAGGCAGCGATGCCATTTTGTCTGTAGCGGAACGGAAACCGACAGCTGCGAGCACGCGAGATTCTAAACCAAGAGCATCGAGCCCGAGAATGTCGTCAAACTTTTTATTATCAAAACCTTCCATCGGGCATGTGTCTATTTCTTCAACTGACGCGGTTGCAAGAAGCGTGCCAAGAGCAATATACACCTGCCGCGAAGCCCATTCTTTCGCCGCTTCGGGGCTGCTTCTTCCGTTAATCGAACCGTTTATCATATCGGAATAGCCTTTGAGCTCGGCAATGTCTATGCCGCGAGTTTTAGCAATTGATTGCATCCATGTATCTACAAGGGTGCTGTCGACATTCTTTCTGACACAGATAACTATAAGCTCGGAGGCATCTGTAATTTGACTTTGGCCCCATGCAGCTTCGCGGAGCTTGGCACGAACTTCGGGGTTCGAAACAACCACAAAACCCCACGGTTGAAGACCGAATGACGAGGCCGACAAACGAAGTGCCTCTGTTAATGTATGCAGCTGTTCCGAAGACAGTTTTTTGCTTGTATCAAACTCTTTTGTGGCGTAGCGCCACTGTAATGCTTCAATGATGTTTTTCATGCTTCGCATTGTACATATTTACGGCATCTTCGTGTATTGACCGTAAGCTGGCCGCATTGCTTATTTAAAAATTCAGGACTGGTGGAATGATCGGCGCCAGGATTAGTGCGAATGCGTATGAGAAAGATGCTCAATTTCCTCAAGTTCTCGCTTGATGACATCCGCGCTTGCCGAGGCACCGAGACCTGAACTTGCGCCAGTGCCATTATTGTTCCGTATCAAAATAAAGATAGCCAGCACCGTTGTTATCGGCACAGCCAGCACCAGGCCGATGCTGCCTATAAGGGTACGGATTATTTCCGCGGCAAAATTCTCGCGGTTTATGAGCTGGAGTATTGGTATATCATGCGATGAAAGCAGAAGGAGGAGCGGCAAAGACACGCCGACATAGGCGATGGCCAAAGTATTCACCAGGGCGCCGATATGCTCCTTTCCCATGCGAATGGCGCGCCTATATATGGTTAAACGTGAAAGATGCGGGGCGACGCGATGCAATTCTTCGACGGCTATCGCCTGACCGATGGCCGCGTCGTACAGCACGCCGAGAAGGCCGATGAGCATGCCTCCGAGAAGCAAGCCGACGAAATCTATCGTGCCGCTAGTGCTAAAATTAAGATACACCGACTCTTCGCTATCAAAGCCTGTAAGTTGCGTCGTGCTGACGGCAATATGCGCCAAGATTCCGACAAGGACGACCGTGGCTATCATACCGACGACAGCCGATGATGTAGTTTTATTGAAACCGTGCGTGACATATGAACCCAGAACTATTATAAGAGATGCCACGCCGATGCTTATGAGCAGAGGCGAATATCCGTTAAGGATGCCCGGCAGAAGCACGAAGGTGATGAGAAGAAGGCTGCCTATAAGACTGGCGAGGCCTCGAATGCCCTGCTTGCCGCCGAATATAAAAACCAGAACAACGAACAACAGCGTAAAAAATAATATCTGATTCAACCTGTACGGATCAGAAACTGTGTAAGCAGCCTTGCCGCCGTCGGCATAGTGCACCTTTCGAAGATAGAATGTATCGCCTTCCTTTAACTGTACGGGGTAATCATTTTCGAATGAAACACTCGTACCCTTTTCAGCTCCTTCAAGAATCATTGCGTCTAATTTTTGCACTCGGGTTTTAGTGTCGGTACCGCCAATTTCCCTCTCGCCTTTGTCTTCAACATGCGTGACCTGCGCTTTCACCACGGTTATCTCATCTTCCATTATTGTTGCGGCAGAAACAGTTTGAATGTTTGACGCAAAAGAAAACAGCGCAAGAAAGGCGAAGGCAACTGCGAAGACAGGCGCACATGCAAACGTTTTCATATAAATTCTCATACGTATATATTTTACCTTTTTGAACATGCCTTGCATACGCCGAAAAGTTCAAGCGAGTGCTTGCTTACGGAGCTGAATTTTGAAGATGCCGCCAAAGCCTTTTTTGAAAGCGCTTCAACATTGCAATCATCAAACCCTTCAATGAGGCCGCACGCCGTGCAGACAATATGATGGTGGTGATGTTTCCTTTTGCTGCCCCCGTCAGCCGTTCCATCGGCCAATTCGTAATAGGCGGCGCTCTTGTGAAGGTCTACCTTTTTCAATATTCCCTCTTTTTCGAATGAAGCGAGCGTGCGGTACACGGTTACAAGATCTATTTCGGCCTTTTTAAGCTTCTTCAATTTCAAGTGAATGTCGTCAGCGCTAAGCGGTTGACATAACGAAGACTCAAATAGAGCAAGAACGGCCAGTCGTGCAGGCGTTAACTTTAGCTTACGTCTCTTAAGGATTTCTGCTGCCATTGTCATAGAGCCATAGTATACCATATGCAAATTACTTGCAATTAAACCTGGAACGGGCTATATTAGTAAGTGCAATTAGTTTGCATTTAAATGATTATAGGATTTTTAGGAAAAGGAGGGTCGGGAAAGTCGACACTGGCAACCGCCATGGCAAGGCATCTTCATGCTGAAGGAAAACGGGTGCTGGCAATTGACGCCGACCACAACATGGACCTTGTCTGGAATCTGTCTGGTGAAGATATCGACGGCAGCCCCCTTCCCTATCTTGGCGAAAGCCTCGGAGACATGAATGAATATGCAGGAATCGGCAAAAATGATTCTTACAAGGACATTTTTTACAAAAATATTTCTCCCAGATTCTGGTTTAACCCATTAGACCCTTTTACGGAAAAATACGCGAAGGAAATAGGAAAAGATTTGTACTTGATGGCATCAGGCCCGCATACCCACACCGTGCTAAGCGGAAATAAATGCAGCCATTCGCTTTCTACGTCGCTCAAGGTATATTTGCCCTTCCTTGAATTGAAAAATAACGAGGCAGTAATAGTGGATGAGAAAGCCAGCAACGATGCCGCGGGTACCGGCGTTCCGACAGGATTCACAATTAGCTATATCGTTGTTGAACCGACGCCTCATTCTATTAAAGCCGCGCACCAAATAGCAGAAACACTGAATTTTTATGATGCTCCTTATGAATTTGTCCTGAACAAGATAACGAGCGAAGAATCAAAAAACCTTGCTCTCTCGCAATTGAAAAAGGCTCCTATTGCATCTTTTTCTTTCGATGACGGGCTGCTGAGCAGAGAAGAACTTCGAAAACTTGCAGCGCATGCGGGCGCGTTAGAAGCAAAAGACCCTACTGCCCGCAAGAGACGTAGCATCCAAAAATTCAGGGCCGGCAAAGAATATGCCGAGGAACACGAGCTGTCATAAGATTGCTGTTTTAAAGTCAGGTTATGTAAATACGTAATTTGAATTAAAACCGGAATCAACGCACATTCACATCTTCATCTTTTACGGTTTTAAGATGAAAAAATATAGTACAAAAACACCACACAAGAAGGAGAAATATGTCACACACCACACCATCATTCGCAGCGCTTCAACAGTTGGGATTCTACCCCGACATCCTCGCAAGCTTGCAGGGCTTCATGGAATTCATGCACAGCAAAGGCTACTGCAGCCTCGGAAAAGAAATCACGGAAATATATGCCGGCGGCTATCTGACGGCAAAAGCCTTCCGTGCAGAAGAATTCCTGCCAATGCACGAAGACGAATTCTCAGGGCTGAAACGGCAGTACCTTGAAGCTCTGGCGGCCATTCATAACCGTTTCGGCGACAGGCTGCCGCGCCAGTTCTACGATACGCTGGCGTTCATGGCAATTCGTCACGACCCAACCAAAGAGGAACGAATTCCAGACCTCGAGCATCTGCTGCCAGGGCAGATGAAATGGCAAACAGCAGACGCAGGGCTTCATGCCATGCCTCTTTGCAGCCGTCTCTATTTGGATGTCCAAACTGAGATCAATAAAGCGACCGGTCGGGTGCTCGGCCATGGATGCGGCTGTTCATGCTCAATGGCGGCGATGCCGACGTGCATCGTCAGCGCGGCCATGGGCGACAGCACGGAAATTCTGCTTGAAGAGACAGAGTCGTTTCTTCGGCATCTCCTGGGCCAGTGCTTTCTTCTTCACTTCGGACTTCCTCAGGGCATGGGGGCGTCGGTGAAAATGAATTTGCATGACCTACTCGGTCTCGGCCGCGAGCTTTCCATGACGGAACGGCTCGTCTTGAAGATATCAGCTCATACACCCGCGTAGCCGCAGTGGTCAGTAGTTGCAGTTAACAGTTAGCAGTTCTTTGAACATGCCCCATCGGCGGCACCTGGAAGTTCCCGGGTGCCGCTTTTTTATTTCTTACTTATTGCTTCATTTAAAACTGCGCCTATTCTTCAAAACCCATTCTTCCGAAAACCAGTTCTTGCGCAGCTCCCCTGCCAGAAAAAATGAGCCGGTGGCCAGGATGCAGTCTGTTTTACCAGCCAGCTTCCTCGCTTCAGCGAGCGCCTTGTGCGGGTCCATTATTATTTCAATAGGAGTGCCCACTTTTTTATTTTTACGCAAAGCCGCTTTTATATATGGAATGAGCGCCGCGGGATGAACCGATTTTCTATCTTTACCCGAAAGCGACGTGACGATAATGTAATCGGCAACGGCCGCGAGCGGCGCAAGAATGGCTCGGTTGTCTTTTTTGGTATCTGAAATGGCGACAATGACAATAAGTTTTTTGAAGCCTTTTTTGGAATTGGTTTTACCGCGAGCGTGAACGCGCAGCTTCTGTATATTGCCAATAGTACTCGAAATTTTCGCCCGGTTATGTGCGCCGTCGAGAATAATAAGAGGTTTCGTATCTATAATTTCAAAGCGGCATGGCAGCCGGGTGTTTTTGATACCTGTGGCAATTGCTTTTTTAGGTACACCGAATGCCCCGACGATACTTCTTGCGAGCATCTTATTGTATTGCTGATAATCTGATTGCTTCCCTATGTGATGATACGTCGCTCCTTCCTCTTTACAGATTTTCTTGAACAATGCGAGCAACTCGGGCCGCTGTTCTGAAGTAAAAAACTCACTTCCCTTCTTTATAATACCGGCCTTATCGTATGCAATTTTTCGCAGGGTTTTGCCCAGTATTTCGGTGTGGTCATGGTCTATTGTTGTAATGGCCGTAACCTTAGGGTTTTCAATAATATTAGTGGCATCGTAGCGGCCGCCAAGGCCAACCTCGAGCACCACCCATTCGCATTTCTGCTTTTTAAAATATACCAGGGCGATAGCCAGAGACAGTTCAAATGCCGAAGGTGCGCCATACGGGCTTTGTATAGCAGCCTTTCTAATGGTCGGCTTTAAAGATTCTACAATTTCCGTAAACTCTTTCGGTGAAATATATTTGTCACCGACCTTTATTTTTTCTATGCTAGCTGTCACATACGGCGAAGTAAAAAGCCCGGCTTTCTTGTTGGAAGCACGCCCATCGGCGCTTAGTATTTCATGCACCATAGTTGAAACCGTTCCTTTCCCTGCTGTTCCGGTTATGTGAATGTACTTAAAACCTGAAGCGCCGGAACCATTATCAGGGCTGCCGATCATATCCAAAAAATGCCGCGTTCGTGCCAGAAAAAAAGCCGGGTCAGTTTTGCCGGGCGAATGCGCATTCAGGTCGTTATCCAAATCTTTCCTGTACTCTTTTTTTATTTTTTCCTTGATCGACGTGTTTGAAAAACTTTCAACAAAAACTACCGCTTGTTTGTAACGCTCAATTATTTTAGTATCGGACTTTTGATTCATTGTGGAACCGGCTTGGCCGCGCGCAATATCGACTACAATATTACTTCGCCGCCTGGTTCTTTGAATCTTCAATTTCAACCATGCAGCATGCGCTGACCTTCTGTGCAGAACCGCAAGGGCAAGGCTCATCTTTTCTGCAGCAATTGCCTGCGAGCTTTCCGGCTCCGCATGTGCATGGTTTATCCAAACCTTTCATGTCTAATTCCATTTCCATACGTTCAGTGTAACAGGATGGAAATGGGCGTCAATATGCTCTAAAATGACCCCTGTCACCACTTCCCCGCTCAGGCGTCTTATATAGTGCACAAAGGTCGCTCTACATTATAAGAATCGGTACATAACCAAAAATAATATGAAAAATACACTTATTGTCCTCATGGCAATGGCAGCCTTTGCTGTTGCTCCGGTAGCTACATTTGCTTCAACCTATGCATATGTTGCTGCCAACGGTGCAGTCACTACGGTAACTGCAAACAGTGCGGCAGAAGCTCTTATTGTCAGCAACCTTGCAGACACTAGCGGTGTGATGCTTGTCTCAGGCGACACCCTCATCATGAGCGGCTTCGTTCCTATCTCAGGCGGAACTTACGCTTACGTTGACGTAAACGGAAACGTTTCAACGGTAGTCGCAAGCAACCCAGCTCAGGCTTTGACAGTTAGCAATCTTGCAGACACAAGCGGTGTGATGCTCATTGCACACTAGTCTATGCATAGAAACCTAAACACAAGAGCTTCTAAAGCAATATAAAATACCTGCAAGGAATTGCAGGTATTTTATATTATTTCTTTTTATTTACTTTACCAAAAGCAAAAACTGGTGATGCGTTTGCACTCGTGCGCACCACGCTGAAACTTGAGCCGCCGTCACCGAGCGCCGATGTAGCAGCGAGCACCTGGTTAGCATAACTCAGCATGTTTATGGCCCGAGCTCCGAGCTGCTGAATATTCACCTTAACACCATCTTTAATTGCCCATGCATTATTAAAAGCTACTGAGCCGAAATCATCGAGCGGCACCACACTGTTCGTACCTGAACTAAGCGGCGCTTCTTGAATCCATTCGGCTGATGACATCGAAGAAGCATAATATACGGAAGTCTGATAATTTTTATTTGTAGTTATATTTTGAAATGATATGAGCCAGGTATTCGGCGTCTGCATGGTTATTGAAACCGTTATGGCATCGCCGGGTTTTATTGCTACAGGAATTGTAACCGGCACGCTCGGAAGAATTTCGTACCATGCCTTATATGTAAAATTAACTCCTGAGTTTGTTGCGTTTACTGCATTTACCGTTGCACCGTCCGCAACCGCATGCGTGCCGACCTGTATTAAATCGGGCTTACCCATACCGCCGATACCGACCCATGTTGAATCGGCCGAATATACATTACTTTTCGCCTGTGGCACTACCCAGCTTGAACCTATGCCGGAATACACACCACTTGCCGTAGCCGTATACCCTGCCCAGTTACGCGACACATTCGAGGAACTGACGCTTGATACGTTTGAGACACTTGAAGCAGAGGCTTTGCTATTTAATATTGCGGCGGTAAGAGAGCTGTAAGAACTGAGCGGGGTTACAGAGGCTGCATCGGCGATATTTGAAGCGCCTGGGAAAATAACAGGAGAGAAAAAGAATAACGTTCCGAACATTACGCAGAGTATGCAGGCACACGAACAGGTATTTTTGAATGCGGAACTGATTTTCTTCACTTGCCGAGCAATTCTATCAGGCCGTCATTTTAATGCAATCATTAAAAATATGGCTAGTAGTAAAAGTATTTTGGAACAAGTGTATTTTGATTCCTTATAAGGCTTATTTTATAAGGATATTTTATACTCTTGATTATATACGCAAAATATTGTGTATATAATTATTTAAAAACAAAAAACCCGCCTACCCAATGACGACAGACGAATTTTCTGTGTCACTGGTGACGGGTTTGAGCGCGGAAAATGAGCTACTTCAACAGATGTCTCCTACTCGCAGACGCGGCGCGGCACATTGCCGTTTATATCATCTACGCGTCGTTTGAGGCGGAGCGGTCGTGTTTTCGCTACTACCTTTGGAATTTCATCATCCTTTGGATTTGCCAGTGCTGATGTCGCCCACAAGTTCACATCCTCACGCGGCAGCAGTGCCGCCGCTTGTTTCTTGGCGAGCTTGAGTGCAGCCTCGCTCATCGGCATCGGTTTTTGCGGCATAATGGGTACTTCATCCTCTGCCTGCTGTTTGTGATTTTTGTCATAAATGTAGGGGCTGTTCTGATTAGAATATATTTGAATAATAAGAATGTTGGCT
>OFRG01000267.1_pt1 | contig 22027 bp, 23 predicted proteins | sample 1543071 | NCBI WGS metagenome assembly OFRG01 (sample SAMN07774222, study PRJEB24372) | wastewater metagenome | isolation source: WWTP Verbania (Effluent) | place: Italy: Verbania | collected 2015-12
TTTAAATAAAAAATAGCCACACAAAAGGTGGCACAGCCAATTTAATGGCGCCACCTTTTGGAGTTCTCCATTTGTTCCTGCAATCAGGCGGGCAAGCGAAGGGTTAAGTCCAAAAGGTAAATTGTTAATTGGTTTACCCCGCTAAGTGGGGCTCGGTAATGTTTATCCCGCAACGGGCGGGAAGTGGGGGAACTATAGCATTTTGAAGCTAAAACAGCTACTTGACTTTTTAGTATAAAAGTTATATAATATAATTAAGAAATCAAATTAACTAACAATAAAAAGCTCTTTGTTATGAAGTACTACTATTTTTCTTTTTCTACCATTTTCTTCAATCCTAATGCTTCTTCGCTAGGTAATTCTTTTGAAGGTGGATTAGTTAAATCATCAGCCAACCAATTTCCTTTAGGGGCTCTTCAGAAGCATCTTTTGAATTCAAAAAAATTTATCAGACCAAGAATATTATTCTGGGAAGAGGTAAATGAGATTAATTTTGCAGAAATGTCAGAAGCCAGAAAGTGTGAAGGGGGTGAAAGTATATATTTTGTGGAGTAACCTAGGTAAGCTTCTTTGTTTTTATTAAAATAAAGAAGCTTTTTTGTTTCCTCCGTTTTTGCTATAGTACCCCCATGGTTATTACATACTTCGGCAAACAATATTGCAAGCTCATTCTCGGCGACCTCACGATCGCTATCAATCCACCAGCAAAAGATTCCAAAGGCTTCGGTGGGAAAGCTCCACGCTTTGGCGCTGACATTGCTCTTATTACCACACGGCACCCAGACTATAACGGTGCTGAAACAGTGACTCTTGGAGATAAAGTGCCTTTTGTGATAGATGGGCCAGGTAACTATGAAGTTAATGGTTGCTTTATAAATGGAGCAAAGAGCTCTGTAGTACTCGAAGGAAAAGAATATATTAATACTGTATACGGATTTGAACTCGATGGTATTAAAATAGCGGTGCTCGGTGCGCTTGGTGATGTCGCGACGCTTTCTCCGGAAGCTAAAGAAATAGCTGGTGGTTCAGATATGCTTTTTATTCCTATTGGTGGCGGAGAGGTATTCGATAGTGCCAAGGCTTATAAAGCCGCAACTACTTTTAGTCCAAACGTTATTATTCCTCTCGATGCTGACGAAACATCGCTCGCAAAGTTTCTGAAAGAAGCAGGTCAACATAGCTCTGAATTGCAAGATAAGGCAACTCTAAAGAGAAAGGATCTCGATGGAAAGGAAAATTTTATTATTCCACTTGCTCCACAGGCTTAATAAACTGTTCTAATCGGGTATACTAATAGATATGGTCCCGTTAGAAGCCACGGTCGCGGAGAGAAGAAATAATATGGTTGAAATATTTTATACAAAACTAACTAAAGCATTTGTCGCAGTGACCGCGACCTGCTTCTAACGGGATGGCATTTCTCGAACAACACCCAATACACGTTCGAAAGAAGATAGCGCTCGGTATCACTATCGGTATCGCCGGGGTTCTTTTGATTGTGATGATACTGATATACACCGTAGGGAAAAAACCAGAGGATACAAACTCTCCAAGCTCTTCATTTCTTCGTTTTTATGCAACAATTTTGGACAATGCGCAATCATTTTTTACTCCAAATCGTGATACAATAAGTGAGTAATACTTCAGCAAGTTCAGTATAAATCATGGCAAAAAAAGACATTCTCCCATCAGCTGGCGGACCAGTAGCATCTCCACTTCACGACCAAATCTTGAAGGTTGATATTGTGACCGAAATGCAAAAGTCGTATATCGACTATGCTATGAGCGTCATTACTGACCGCGCTCTTCCTGACGTGCGTGACGGTTTGAAACCAGTGCATCGACGCATCCTTTATGCCATGCACGATATGGGTCTTAATTTTTCGAGTCGCTTTCGAAAAAGTGCTCTGGTAGTTGGAGACGTGCTCGGTAAGTACCATCCTCATGGAGATAGTTCTGTTTACGACGCTATGGTTAACTTGGCGCAAGAATTTTCTACTCGGTATCAACTCGTGCAAGGCCAAGGTAACTTTGGTTCTATTGATGGAGACCCAGCAGCGGCGATGCGTTATACCGAAGCTCGTATGAGCCGGATTGCGAGTGAGCTTGTTCGTGACATCGAAAAGAACACTGTCGACTTCCGTCCGAACTATGATGCGACTCGCAAAGAACCATCTGTTTTTCCAACTGCAATACCAAGCCTTCTATTAAATGGCACGCTCGGTATCGCTGTTGGTATGGCGAGCAACATAGCGCCCCATAACCTTGGAGAAATAGTTGATGCTTGTTTACATCTCATCGAAAATGATGACGCTACGAACGAAGACTTAGCAGAGATAGTAAAAGGTCCAGACTTTCCAACAGGTGGGCTGGCATTTAATAAGACAGACATTGTTCATGCGCTTTCAACAGGGCGAGGTGGTGTGGTATGTCGTGGTGAAGTAGATATTGCCGAGCAGAAAAACGGCTTGTATCAAATCACCATCACATCTCTTCCATACCGCGTGATACGTTCAAACTTTGTAGAATCTATCGCGACTTTGGTGCAAGAAAAAAAGCTTGAAGGTATCAAAGGGCTTGAAGACCACTCAGCCAAAGATATGCGCGTCGTGGTGACACTTAAAAATGGTGTCAATCCACAAAAAGTTCTCAACTATTTATATAAGCATACTCAGCTCCAACAAACATTTCACTACAACATGGTGGCGCTCGTTGATGGAGTACCAGAGACATTGTCACTCAAGTCTATTTTAACTTCTTTTATTGGTCACCGAGAAGAGGTTGTTCGACGACGGACACAGTTTGATCTGCAAAAGGCCAAAGACCGTGAACATATCTTGCTCGGCTTGAAAAAAGCGCTAGACCATATTGATCGCATCATTACCCTTATCCGCGGGTCAAAAGACGCAGCTGTTGCCAAGCTCAACTTGATGAAAGAGTTTAAGTTCTCTGATCTACAAGCGACTGCTATCCTCGAAATGCGTTTGCAAAAGTTGGCAGGTCTCGAACGAAAGGCAGTAGAGCTCGAACTAAAAGAGAAACAAGATTTTATTGCCGAGATGGAAGCACTCTTAAAGAGTGCAAAGAAAATCTTTAGTGTTATTGCAAAAGAACTCCAAGAGATTCGCGACAAGTATGGCGATGAACGAAAAACCAAAATCATGAATGGTGGCACTAACATGATCTCTGATGAAGACTTGGTTCCAGAAAAGGAAACAGTCCTAGTCTTTACGGCTGGCGGATATGTGAAGCGGACTGATCCGAGCGAATACAAAATGCAACGTCGTGGCGGGGTAGGAGTGATAGATCTTGAAACAAAAGAAGAAGACTTTGTCACACAACTTCTGACGACTGATACGCACAGTGATTTACTTTTCTTTACCAATAAAGGAAAAGCCTACCAGATCAAAATGTATGAGCTGCCTGAGGGACGACGCGCAACAAAAGGAAAGTCGATCATGAATTACCTGTCTCTTGCCGGGGACGAAAATGTCACTTCTATCTTGGCGGTACCAAAAAAACTAAAAGCAGAAAAAGCTTCTCTTATGCTTGTTACTAAAAAAGGTGTAGCAAAGAAAATATCGTACGATAGCTTTAAAGATGTTCGCCGAAGTGGGATCATCGCTATTCGTTTGGATGTTGGGGACGAGCTAGAGGCGGTACTTCGAGTGCATAAAGGAGAGAGTATTATCTTGGCGACTTCAGAAGGCCAGTCTATTCGTTTTGATGAAGCTGATGTTCGAGAAATGGGACGAACTGCTGGAGGAGTGCGAGCGATGAAGCTTGGTAAACATGACAAACTCATTTGTGCTGATGTCATTGCTACAGAGGAAAAGACTTATATGCTCATCATGGGAGAAAATGGTATCGGAAAGAAAACAGCTATAAGTGAATATAAAGTCCAGAAGCGTGGTGGGTCAGGTATCAAGACTGCCAAAGTTACCGCAAAAACGGGGAAACTTATGGTAGGAAAAATAGTACAAGATGATATGGAGCTTGTTGCCATGAGTAAGAAAGGACAGGTGATTCGTGTAGACTTGAACACCATCCCGTCTTCAGGAAGACAAACTCAAGGAGTAACTATTATGAAGCTAAGAGCAGGGGATACGTTGGCTTCGGTTACGTGTGTATAGGGGGCGCTCGGAGATGTATATATTGCTTTCTTTCTGCGGAAACAGTATTCGTATTCGCTCGGGAGCACTATATTGTTTGCTTTTTGCGGATGCCTACGCAGAGTCCTCAATGCGCAAATAATATAGTGCTCCCTCGCTTTACAAATAAATATAAGGCTAACTTCTATCTTTCTCCCTTCCTTCCTAGCGTAAATAAAACTCTATAATTAAAAAATTTAAACATATAAAAGTCTGCTGACTTTTTATTCACGCTCGATTCAGACAATCTGCGCAGTTTAAATTTTTTAATTATAGAGTTTTATTAAGCTTCCTACTTTCTTTCTTACTGCTATACTATAGACATGTTTATGGATCCCGCGCAGACTCTTGCGGCATGCAACTTTCAAGTCACGGACGATGTGGCTGATTTTGGTGCCGGGTCGGGTTTTATTGCCAAAGCTATTGCGAACATTGTGCTTAGAGGCAATGTCTTCGCTATTGAAATCAACCGTGATCTTGTATCGCGTATTACACATGAAGCAGAAGAGGGACAAATTACAAATCTGCATCCACTATGGGGAGACATAGAGATAGTTGGAGGAACAAAGCTCGGGGACGCAAGTGTGGATGTGGTGGTGTTATCAAATATTTTATTTCAAATAGATGATAAGCCAGGAGCATTGAAAGAAGCATTTCGGGTGTTGAAAAGTGGTGGGAGAATGCTGGTGGTAGATTGGCAGGAATCTTTTGGAGGGCTCGGCCCAGCACCACAACATGTCTTTAACAAAGAAACAGCAGAGCCGCTCATTACCAAGATTGGTTTTACAAAACTTTCTGACAACCTGCCAGGAGGAGAGCATCACTATGCTATACTTTTTAAGAAATAATCTAAAAAAGTAATCAGTGAAATCTTCATTTCAAACAATTCTCATAGGACTTTTTATTACAGCCTTTATCGGCGCTATTCTTATTTTCTCTGGAGTTATAAATATAGGTAACTCGTCTTCCAATACTGAAGTTTCAGGGAGTGTTGCTCTGTGGGGTATTTATCCAGCCAATGTTATTCAGCCTTACATTGAAAAGCTAAATATGCAAAATAAAAATCTCACTATTTCCTATGCACAAGTAGCGCCCGCAACACTTCGAACTGATCTGATAGAAGCCTTAGCAAGTGGGAGAGCTCCAGACGCTGTTATCGCTGACTCAGGTCAACTCTTTTCTTTTGCTGACAAGCTTTATACTATTCCTTTTAGTACTTATCCAGAACGCCTCTTCAGAGATTCTTTTGTTGATGGGGCATCACTATTTCTTACAAAAGAGGGTGTTATAGCATTACCACTTGTGGTCGATCCACTTGTTGTTTATTACAACAAAGATTTATTGGCTGGTAAAAACTACATTACTCCGCCGACTACATGGACAGACTTGGTTCAAGCGCTTCCTCTTTTTCTAAAAAAGGATTCTCGAGGTGTCATCACTCAAAGTGCGATCGCGCTCGGTGAATGGTCGAACATCCCCAACTACAAAGACATCTTGTCGGCGCTCTTTTTGCAAACAGGTAATGCCATAGTTGGTATTGATTTACAGACCGGTCTCTATGAACAGCGATTGCTCTCTGGGACTGTTTCCGGAAATGCAACTGAGACAGAGGAACTGTCCGCTGCTTCTGCGCTCAACTTTTATACAAACTTTGCCAACCAAGCAAACCCTCTATTTTCTTGGAGCCGAACACTTCCTTCTTCTCTCGATATGTTTCTCTCTGGTAAGAGTGCATTTTATATAGGGCGGGGGAGTGAACTCTTTACAATACAAGCTCGCAATCCAAATCTGAATTTTGATGTCACAACACTCTTCCAAAGCGATGATGCTGTTCGACCTATTACTTACGGACTCTTTAGTGGTGTTGGTATTATCAAATCAAGTCCAAACTTTGCCGCGACCTATACTGCTGTGGGATATTTCTCTGATAAAGAATTTGCTGAGTATCTTTCAAGCGCTCTCTCCCTCCCCTCTGTTCGAAGAGACTTATTGTTGTCACAACAAAAAAATCCGTACATACAAGTGTATTTCCAGGCAGCACTTTCTGCGTTTGGGTGGCCTGATATAAATACAACTGCAACAGAGGGACTCTTTCGTGATATGATAAGAAAGGTTAACAGTGGAGCTACTAATGGATCACAAGCTATTTATGAAGCGTCTCGCGACTTACAGTCTATTGTTCGGTAGTATCTTTCTTTTACAGGTTGGAGCGTTTTCTCCGGCAGTAGGATATGCACAGACAGGGCAGTGCATAGGTACAGTTTCTGTGTGTGACAATCTGCCAATAGTCTCTGGTGCACCATCTTGTAATGATGGTAAAGATAATTTTAATGACGGCAAGGCAGATTATTGTGGTGTTGACTGTACAGGACCAGCAGGTGTTCCTGATGGCAAACTTGATCTTGAACCAGATCCATCATGTAAAGCTCCCAAAGATACTGAGAAAGAGGATCTACCAGCTGGAGAGTTGTTGTCGTGTTACAACTATTGTACATTTTCTGATGTTTTAAAGACTATCAACAAATTTATTACTTTTTTGATCACCACACTTTTTGTACCGACTATTATCTTACTCTTTATGCTTGCAGGATTTAAGTATCTCACAGCTCAGGGCAACCCTAGCAAAGTAGCCAATTTGAAAAAAATGATTATCAATATCGTCGTTGGTATGTTACTTGTCCTGTGTTCGTGGCTTATCGTCAAAGTCCTCCTCACTATCTTGGTGCGAGACGACGATAGCGCCCTTCAATTTTTAGAATAGTGATATACTTATGACTATGAAATCTAAGATAATTGTTCTGTCAGCGCTTATAGTATTACTGTTTTCTGCCTCAACTTTTGCTCAAAGCCCAAGTACCACCTCAGGAGGCAATACTCCACCAACGCCGTCAGAGTGTGGAGATACGCTTGATAATGATGGTGACAAACTTATTGACATGGCTGGGGGTACTATTGATGGCAAGAAGGTTTTAAAAGATCCGCAGTGTACAACAGGTGTTATCTGTGAAGATGGATCAAAAACATGTTTTAGTCAAACAGCAACAAACTCATCCTCCGGTGCCAGTGATTTTGAACTCCAAGTTCGTATCAACAACCCGCTTAAAGTGGATACCATCCAGGGAGCTATACAACTCTTTATGAATGCAGTGTTACGCATTGCACTACCATTTATCATTATCTTCTTTATTTGGAGTGGGTTTAGCTTTGTCTTGGCACGAGGTAACCCGACGAAGATTGAGACCGCAAAGAAAATGTTTTGGTACACTATTATTGGTACGCTCCTGATACTCGGGGCATGGACCATTACGAACGCTATTATTGGTACAGTTAATTCAATTACAGGATAAATTATGATAAAAAAGATTTTTACACTTTTATTCGCTATCGGTTTGTTGTTCTCTTCTTACTCTTTTACCCAAGCGCAAAGTTCACAGTGTAGCCCTATTTCTAGTAGCAACTATCCTATTTGTTGCCCATCCAACTTGCCCGGGATGGCCACATCGTGTGCCAACTACAAGGCCAGTGTTTGTTCGTCAAATCCGAATGATCCACTATGTCAGACTATTCGAGGGGGAGGCTCACCAAACACTAATCCAACAAATGGAGGGGCTTCAAATACGAACGGGAACGGTACTATCGCTCCGACCCCGGCCACAAGCTCCGAAGCACTTAAGTCTTGCTCGGCTATAGCCTTTGATTCACTGCTCGACATCCTGATCTGGCTCAAATGTATTATTGGGGCTGCCATCATCCCACTTATCTTTACCTTGGCCTTCCTATACTTCTTGTGGGGGATGGTCATGTTTATCCGTGGGGCAGATGATGTCAAGAAGCGAGAAGAAAGCAAGAAATTCATCTATTGGGGCATTATTGGGCTCACTGTGATGGTAGGGGTCTGGGGGATCATCAAGATCGTGACTATCACCTTTGGCCTGGGCAACACGGTGCCCCAGCTCCAGACCAAGGACAATTGTCTGACAACTGACAAAAATAACCCTTGTAGATAAATCTCTTGTGGTATAATAAAAGGGTATCGTATTTATAAATAAAAGTTAATTTAATTGAACATATCTATGAAGAAAATCGTTATTTCGTTACTTACTCTTGCTCTCTTGGCTGTACCAGCAATTGCCTTAGCGCAGCTTGGTGGACCACGTCCAAACTTTAACTACGCCAATGACACTATTAGTCAAATCATTATTTGGTCACAACGCGCTGTCACTTTCTTGATGGTTATTGCGACTCTATGGTTCATCTGGACTGTTATCGGATATATCCGTGTAAAGGAGGCTAAAGAATCAGAAGAAAAGAAGAAGGCAATGATCCGAGGTATTATTGGTCTTGCTGTTATTGTAGGTATCTGGGGTATCGTACGTATCTTGACTACTAGTCTCGGCATTGGAACAGGTTCACTACCAACAAATGAAGTGGCATGTCCTCCGGGAATGGTTTATGACAATAACCCACTTGTAAGAGCTTGTCGTTAGTTTCTTATGTTTGACTACATCGCCTATGCTAAAAGCTTTGACGAGATAGTCTTCGATATCAACAGGACAATACTAAACCCACTCATACAGTTCGCCTTTGTTGTCGCTTTTGTTATCTTTATTTGGGGGCTCGCCGAATTCATCCGTAATGCCAACAACCCAGAAGGGCGCAAGAAAGGTCAGGATCACATGCTTTGGGGGATTATTGGGCTCGTGATTATGGTAGGAGTCTATGGCATCATCGCTATATTGGTAAACACCTTTGGCTTAGGTAAAGCTACCCTAAACAGCGAAGAGCAACGCTTTACTCCGCCACCTATCAAAGAAGTACAACTACCGAAATAAGATTTTCTATTCTCTGCTATTTCTAAATACAGAAATAAAAAAAGCCCACGTTTTTGCGTGGGCTTTTGCATACAATAAGGAACTAATTATTCTTTTGAAACTACAACAACAGTAGATCGATTGATACATTTGACATATATCTTTCCTACCCAGACCGCAACAACAGGTGCTATCGGTGACCAGAGATACTCTTTTTCACCAGACTCATTTTTCCATAATTTCAGTGTCCATTTTCGTGTTGGATTTTCAGATTTCTGAAAGAACAGTAATGTGGTGTCTGAATCGATAGGGTCATATGATATACCGGGCTCATCCCAGTCAACAGTAAATTGGTACCATTCGCCTTCTTTCATACTATTTCTTCCATTTGTGTTGAAGTCAGGGGAACCGTTTAGTGGATCAACCCTGTACCGTGTAGTGCTCTGCTGTGGATGTTGTTCCGCATACTTTGTTACAAATATCGGTTCGATCAGTGACCATCCCAACCAAACTAACCATGCAGCTACGACAAGCCCTAAAAGACTCCATAGCCATTTCCAGTTGAACTTTCCTGGTATTTTAGATAAAAGATTTTTTCTAAAATTCCATACTATTATAAGTATAATTAGTATCCCTAATACAAACCAGAACCAGAAACTATTTAGTAGAGTTGTAATAAATCCTAAAGAAGGACTACTAAACTCACCAAAAATAGATAATAAGATGCCTGATAGTATTAGTAAACTAAGGGGAATAATCCAAATGTTTGCTTGTAAGAACTTTTTCATTACGCTACTTTTTTATTGGTGATAGTATTTGCCAAGATGTTATTTTCCAATAATTTGTCATCTAAGCTTGAACCTTCGGCGCTGTTGTCTTTCATTACAAGAGTTCCTCTCAGTTTACCCAGGAATTTCCACTTCTTAACTTCTGTTTGATCGATAACACCTTTGTAAGTCGCAAGTTTATCGATTAATACTCCGTTGTTTTTAAGTTGAATATCCTGTTTTTCTTTAAACTGATCAGTTTCATTTCTTTTGAATTGCTTGTCCTTGTCGATAGCAATAGCATTTTCGGCTTGACCGACTTTTGTAGTCCGTTCTGCTTCAGCTTTTGCTTTGATGGTAATAGCGTCGGCATCACCAGTAGCGATAGCCCTGGTTTTGTCTGCCTGACCTTTACCTTCAATTTCCGCCGTCTTTGCTTTTTCAATAGCTGCTAGTTGATCAATTTTTGCCTTCTTTATTTCTTCCTGCTTTTCAAGAATATCTCTTGATTCAGGTTGAAGATAGATTGCTCCAAACTCGATGTCTTCAACTAAAATACCGGTCATCCAGATGTCCTCATTTGTTTTTTTCAAGAAATCATCTGCGCCAGCATAATCTCTGAAGTTAAACCCCTGGATCTGCGTAATAAAATCTTTATCCTTAGCATAACTAGCAAATTCTGTTTGAACAGCTTTTTCAGGGTCATCCTTAAAGTTATGTACTGAGGATATGGCGCGGGACATGTCCCAAACGATGTATTTGATATATGCTTCTTGCATACCCATCACACCGTCACCAGATCTGAACTCTAACCCAATTTGATCTCGTTCACGAACAAATAAAGAATTTTTCTTTTCTGTCCACTCCGCAAGAACCATGGTAGTAGGGTCATTTTTTGGTTTCAAGAATGTTCCATCATCCTTTTTTTCCAAGTCAGGTTGCCACCGAATGTTACCGTTTGTTGCCTCAACTTCTGCAAGGGTTTTTATCTTCTTGTACTTGTAGTTGAAGCGTGCAATTTTTTGAGGGAAAAAAGTTACCTTAAGTGAACTATATGAATCGTCAACATTTACTTTGACGGTTTTTAAGTCAGCCTTAAGGACCTTATCCCAAATTGCGTTAGGCAAGATTTCTTTTCTAATGGTGATTTCCGGAATACCCACACCGACTATCCGAATGTGTTTATTGAAAAAAGCTACGATCGAAGTTTCACCCTGTATAGGGGTAAAGAATCGCAAGGTAGTAAGCCATAATAAGCCCACTATACCGATGATAATTAAGATTGCTGTCATTGTTGTAGTTTTTATTTTTAAAGAAAAATTTGTTTAGAGATTTGGTTATATTATACATATATATAGAGATTTGTCAATATAAAAAATCCCCAGCATAAAGCAGGGGATCGGGGAACATAAAGATAACCATAAATATTTTTAATTAAAATGAAATGGTTATTCTTTCTTCTTTAATGATTGGTGAGCCATCAGCTTTTTGTAGAATTTGACCGTTCTGGTTTATTACCGCTTTTGAGTCCATTCTAAAGCTAATTTCTTTAGGCACATAGTACTTCATAGTTTGCGGATTATATTCTCCGTCTACCATGAACTCTCCTGGCCAGTAGCTCGGCCTATCCCAGATTGTTCCCCATTTTTGCTGTACGAAGAGCCTTCCATCGGCTCCTATCATGTAGACTTGTAGTTTAAGTGTTGTAGTGCTATTAACTTGCACCTTTTCTATATAACCTATCCCATTTCCGGAGCCTTTTCCAGAAGGACCAACCTGAACAGGGACGAACACAGCTGGAGAAAATGTTCCATTTTCTAATCGAGCATTTTGCTCAACGGTACAGTTTGAACACAGTCTTTGTGCGTTTACTGAAGTTGCAAGCAGTGCCACTATTGTGGCGAAAATAACTTTTTTCATTATAAATTTATTTATATGGTTATCAATGAAGATTCTGGTAGTATTATAGCAGATTTATATAGTATTGTCAATACGTTCTGTAAGGGCTGAAAAGTGGAGCTTGGCCTCTCCACTATGCTTTTAGTGGGGAGGCTTGAAAAGGGTGGGGGAGTATTGTAGAATAAGGGGCATTCTGAATAGCGTGCCCGGGTGGCGAAATTGGTAGACGCACCAGTCTTAGGAACTGGTATCGCAAGATGTGAAGGTTCAAGTCCTTTCCCGGGCACCCTGTTCAGAATGTCGAACATTTTGCCTACAAAATGTTTTAGGCGCTTATAGCTCAGCTGGTAGAGCAGCTCCCTTTTAAGGAGACGGTCGCAGGTTCAAATCCTGCTAAGCGCACAATAAAAATAACCCTTCACGGGTTATTTTTATTGTGCGCTTAGAGAAAGTCATCTGCATGACTTTCGTCAGGATTTGAACGACGGAGTCATATTTTGCCAGCAGACAAAATAGACGAGTTGGTGCCCAGACAAAACTTTTTGACTGAAAAAGTTTTAGTCGAGGGAAAAACCTTCATTTCTATATTCTTGTGGTCACAATAACTTTTCTGACGAAAAGTTTCGCGACCCCGTCTCGCGATTTTTGCCTTTCGCTTTACTCAAACAAAAATATCGCTCCGACCGGCACATAAGAGAAAAACTCAGAACTGCTTCTGAGTTTTTCTCTTATGTGCCCGGGGTGGGACTCGAACCCACACGACATCACTGTCTGAGGATTTTAAGTCCTCTATGTCTACCATTCCATCACCCGGGCTTTTTATTTTTTAAGGTGGGGAGACCTGGGCGAGACGCTTTGCTATCTCACTCCTGGGAAACCCACGGTTTTCCCAATCCTTCCTCTACGGGAAACCCGATGTTTCCCGACCCCTTCCCGAGTTCGATTCTCGCCAAAGGAAAGTGCTTCTGGCACTTGAGACCTGGGCGAGAATCGAACTCGCGTATAGTTCTTTTGCAGAGAACCGCCTTACCACTTGGCCACCAGGTCTTTTTACTGTGCCCTTCCGTAGCTTTATGCGGAGGAGGGTTTGTCGTTTTTGCTATCCTCGTAGAGGAGTGCGTCTATAGTTTGTCTGGCTTTCTCGCCTTTGTCAATTTCAACGTCGATAAAAGGAATGTTAATCATATTAACCCCTTTTTTAATAACAGTACGTAAGTCATGACGTTTACGTTTCAAGAAGTTTAAGGCTGAGTCCTCGCCACTTTCAGGAAGTACGGAAATAAAAATAGTAGCACTGCGCCCTCGATCAAGTACCTCTACTCGAGTCACCGTGATAAGGGCTGTTTTATTACTCTCACGCTCGATAAAGCTAGCAGCAAGCTGTGCGATTTGTATTTCTACTTTTTCTTGTTTTCCTGGTTCCATAAATTTTTTATACTGAGATAGTGGGGTATTATTTGGTTACCATAATAAAAGCTTCGAGCACGTCTCCTTGGGCGATATCGTTTTTACACTCAATCATGAGCCCGCACTCTCCTTCAGAGACTTCCTTGAGTTTTTGGCGAGCTTGTTGGAGTTCTACGATAGTTCCTTCGGCTAATCTGAAATCTCGACGGATAACAGATACTTTAGCACCGTTGGTGATGATACCACTTTCGACCCGAGCGCCGAGCACTTGCTTTTCTTTTGTCTGAGAGAATGTCTTCAACACTTTTGCTGTACCGATCACTTCACGAGTCTCCACTCGTGGTCGACGTTTTTCAAGTTCAACGGCGAGCCATTCGGTAAGTTTGTAAATGATATCGAAGATTTGCACTTCCGCCTGAACTTTTTCATTGATATCTTTTGCCGCACTATCGAGCGCGGTATTAAATCCAATGATGATAGTATTTTTATCAGACTGAGCAAGTTTGATATCAGCTTCACCGATAGCGCCGATGCCCTTACCGATGATTTTGATGTGAAGACCTTCAACGACTATCTTACCAAGCTCTTTTTCAATAGCTTCAAGAGTGCCGTGTACATCGGTTTTGATGATGAGTGGGACAATAGCGCTTCCGACGGCTACCGAGACAGCATCTTTTGCAGAGAAAATATTTGACCCGGCTTCTTCTATATAGTCTTCAGCGTCTCGCTTTTTATCGAAGACTACGATGGAAGAGCCTACTTCGGGAAGTTTATCAAATCCAGTCAGTTGCACCGCAGTACCAGCTGGTGCAGACTCAACAGTCTTACCAAGGAAGTTTTCCATGATACGAGTGGTGGTATAACTTCCACCAGCGACAACAAATTGACTGCGCTTGAGCGTACCATTTTTTATGATAACAGTAGCGGCGATACCACGCTTTGGTTCAAGATGGCTTTCGATAACGATACCTTCTGCCAAGGCACTTGAGTCCGTCGTGAGTTCTGCTAGGTCGGCAACGAGCACAATAGTCTCAAGGAGCTCCGGTACAGCAGTACCTTTTTTTGCAGAAATAGCTATCCACGGAATATCTCCACCGTATCCTTCAACCAACACTTCGTGTTCGGCGAGAGAGAGTTTTGTTTTTTCGATGTTTGATTCTGGAAGATCGATTTTGTTGATAGCGACAATGAAAGGAATTTTGGCATTACGAATCGTGCCTAGTGCTTCGAGTGTTTGTGCTTTTACACCGTCTTCAGCTGAGACCACAAGGACAGCAATATCAGCAGCACTCGCTCCACGCTCTCGCATACCAGTAAAGGCCGCGTGCCCTGGTGTGTCGAGGAAGGTGATGGTTCTAGGTGTACCTTGGTAGGGGATAGAAATTTCATAAGCACTTAAGTGTTGAGTGATACCACCTGCTTCTCCTGCCACCACTGTCGTGGTACGTATGTAATCAAGCAGTGTGCTTTTACCATGGTCGATGTGACCCATGATAGCGACGACTGGTGGTCTGGTTGTAGAAGTTGTTTTCATCATCTGATTATTTTTATAGTCTTAAACTTTTCTTGGATGCTTCAAGTGCCGAAGATTCTTCTGGTGTGAGCGCTGATAAGGAAACACCGCGACTGACTGGTTTGGCGTAGACTCCAACATGATTACGATTGGTGATGACTGAGAGTACAAATCCGTCTCCAGACTCATCGATAAGTCCTGAAGCAAAACTTTGATTTCCGCCAGAGTCGTCATAGGCATCGTAACGAACAAGAGAGTAACCACGAACACTTTTTTTGACCCGAGAATCAATAACTTCTAGTGCTTCCTTGTGTGCCACCAGAGTATCGTCGACTTCAGCATTCTTTTTTGTTAGCCAAGCCAAGATAGATTCTAGGGACGCCCCATCTTTTCCTTTCATGAAAGAGCCTAGTCGGTTGTGGAGTTTAACCAAAAAGACAATTAGCACTATAGTGCTAATACCAAGCGCTCCAAGGACGGCTAGAAGCCATGATGGTATACTCTGTATCATAAAGACACATTATACTGATTTTCCTATGTTTTTCAAGCGTTTTACATCATTCTTAAATAAAAGACGAATATATCTCGATTATGCATCGAGTACTCCTGTTGACCAAAAAATGATCAATTCATTTCCTCGTATTCCATGGGAATATGCCGGAGCCAATCCAAGTGCTCTACATAAAGAAGGAATAGGTCTGAAACGAGCACTCTCTAGTGCACGTAGCTTGGTTGCCAAGACTCTCGGCGCTCAACCAGATGAAATTATTTTTACTAGCAATGCGACAGAAAGTGACAATCTGGCAATTTTTGGATTCTTAAAGAATAAGATTGAAAACGGTGTTAACCCAAAAGATATTGCTCTTTATGTGAGCCCATTTGAACATTCGGCTATAGAAGAATCCTTAAACCATATGTATGAAGGTGTGAGAGTTTGCAAACTTGTTCAAGAAGACTGTTATGTATTACCAAACAGTATTAACATTCCCGAAGAATCAAAAATAGTTTTGGTTTCTGTCATTTTTGTCCAAAATGAAATTGGTGCAGTCCAAAACATAAAGGAGATCGCCAAGAGAGTGCGTAAGCTTCGAAAGGAATACCCTGATAAGGAAATTATTTTTCATACTGACGCTACCCAAGCACCGCTATTTTATGATTTGAACGTCGCTCGTCTTGGTGTGGACATGATGACACTCGGCGCTACAAAGCTATATTGCCAAAAAGGTGTAGGAATGTTGTATAAAAAGCGCGGAGTAGTTATTGCACCGCTTATTTACGGCGGTGGTCAGGAAATGGGACTACGGCCGGGGACTGAGCCAGTAGAAATCATTCATCAGTTTGCGCACGCGCTCGCATATGCACAAAATAATAGAGAGAAAGAATATGGGCGAATAAAAGTTTTGCAAGAGTATTTTGAAAAAAGAATTAAAAAAGAATTTTCAAGCATTCGTATTACAAGCAAAGGAAGTGATCGTTCTCCTCATATATCACACTTAGTTATTCCTAACATCGATAGCGAGCTTCTTGTTATTGAGCTTGATGCTCGAGGTATCGCTCTTTCATCAAAGAGTGCCTGTAAAAATGATGCTTCGGCAAGCTCAGCACAAGATTCGGATATACTTTCACTTTTGTACCAAAATGAAAAAGTCGGCGCTATCCGAGTATCGTATGGACGAAAAACGGCAAAGAGGGAGCTGAATAAAACAATAAAATCATTGCGGTCAGTATTAAGAAAGTACCAGAAATAAATGCTGATTCTATAGAAAAATTTGACGGCTATGGTATAGTAGAAATATACAGAAATATCCGCGCTTCAGACTCGTCAGTATGATTGGTAGACCATTACAGGACTTATATATTTGCGCTGTTAAGGCGATAAGAGTTTGACATGAATCCTCCATTAAACCAATTCACCACCAAAGCCAAAGAAGCTATCAAGAGGGCACATGAGCTGGCCATCGAACGAGGACAGAACAATGTAAATACGGTACACCTTCTAGCGGCACTTTTGCTCCAAGAAGAATCCAACATTGTGACGCTTCTTGAGCGTATGGATATCGACAGTATGCATCTGACTGATTTAGTGCTTGAAGCAATAGAAGGCAATGAATCTCAAAGTACTGTTGCTCCGTCGTACCAGATGTTTCTCACTGCTGACTTGGCACAAGCCATAGAGCAGTCTCTGAAGATAGCGACTGAAATAAAAGATACTTTCGTGTCCACTGAGCATTTGTTCGTGGCACTTTTAGACGTGAAAAATGATGTCTCAGAAATCCTTGATAAATTTAAAATTGATCGAGGAACAGTACTCGAAATCATTTCTGATTTTCGTAATAACAAAAGCTCAGAGACAAGTGGCAGTAAAAAGTTTCGATTGATTACCAAGTTTACTCGCAACCTTACTAAGCTTGCTCGTGAAGACAAACTTGACCCCGTCATTGGTCGCGATAGTGAGATTATGCGCATCATGCAAATCCTTTCTCGTCGGACTAAAAATAACCCTGTGCTCCTTGGGGAACCAGGTACTGGTAAAACAGCCGTAGTAGAAGGTTTGGCAGTACGCATTGTAAAAGGCGATGTGGCCGAATCACTCAAAGACAAAGAGGTAGTGTCTCTGGATATTGGAAGCTTGCTGGCCGGGACAAAATACCGTGGAGAATTTGAAGAACGACTTAAAGGCATTCTCAAAGAAGTAGAAAAAGCCGAAGGCAAAATCATTCTCTTTATCGACGAGATCCATACTATTGTTGGAGCCGGAAGTGCGGAAGGGTCTATGGATATGTCGAATATGTTGAAGCCGGCACTCTCTCGAGGCGAGATCCGTGCTATCGGTGCCACGACACTCAAGGAATATCAAAAGTACATCGAAAAGGATCCAGCGCTTGCTCGTCGGTTTCAGCCTGTCACCATTGATGAACCAACAGCAGAAGACACAGTAGCGATCCTTCGAGGTCTTAAAGAAAAGTACGAACTCTATCACAGTGTGCATATTACTGACGACGCTATTATTGCGGCAGTAGAACTTTCAAATCGATATATTACTAACCGACATTTACCAGACAAAGCAGTAGACTTGTTAGACGAAGCATGTTCTGCACTTCGTATGGAGCTCGAAAATAAGCCGGCTATACTTGAAGAGGCCCATAGAAAAATAATGCGTCTTGAAATTGAAAAAGAGGCGATAAGAAAAGATATCGATAAAGACTTTGCAGAAAAGCATGGTGTTAAAACAGCTAAGAGCCGACTCGATGATATTGAAAAAGAAATAGCAAACATCAGCGAGAAGAATAAGGAGATCGAAATGAAGTGGAAGAATGAAAAAGGACTTCTCCAAGACATTGCCAAGATCAAGAAGGATTTGGAAACACTTCGACTAGAAGCTGAAGCTGCCGAACTGCGTGCTGATCTCGGACGAGCGGCAGAAATCAGATATGGACATTTGCCACTCTTGCAGAAAGATTTGGAAGCAAAAATGGCCAAGCTGAAGAAATTACAAAAAGTTCGTCGTGTACTCAAAGAAGAAATTACCGAAGAGGATATCGCTCAAGTTGTAGCGCGATGGACTGGTGTACCTGTTACAAAGATGCTTGAAGAAGAGCGAGCAAAGTTGGCTGAAATGGAAGGAGAGCTCAAGAAGCGTGTAGTAGGGCAAGACCAAGCTATCGAGCGCGTGGCCCATGTGTTACGTCGGGCACGAGCTGGGATCAGTGACCCACAAAGACCTATCGGCTCATTTATATTCCTCGGACCAACAGGGGTGGGGAAGACTGAGCTGACCAAAGCCTTGGCACAGTTCATGTTTAACGATGACAAGGCGCTTATTCGTGTCGACATGAGTGAATATATGGAGCGTCATGCTGTCTCTAAGCTTGTTGGTTCTCCACCTGGATACGTAGGACATGACGAAGCAGGACAGTTAACAGAAGCAGTCAGACATAAGCCATACTCAGTAGTGCTATTTGATGAGATAGAAAAAGCTCACCCAGAGGTATTCAACATTCTTCTCCAAGTGCTAGACGATGGGATGCTTACTGATAGTAAAGGACGAAAGGTGAATTTCAAAAACACTATCATCATCATGACTAGTAACATAGGGAGCCAGTATATCCAAAAGATGGAATCAATCGGCTTTCATAACAATTCTGAAACGGTTGAATACACACAGATGAAAGATAAAGTAGAAGGGGCGCTCAAAGATCACTTCAAACCAGAATTCTTAAATCGTATCGATGAGATAGTCGTCTTTGATATTCTCTCTGCAGAAGCAATTAAAGAAATAGTTGGTATCAGAACCAAAACCATTCTTGCGCGATTGAAAGAAAAAGGTATTACAGTACATGTAGACGATGCTGCACTTTCTCTTCTTGCGAAGGTCGGCTATAATCCACAGTACGGGGCTCGACCCCTCAATCGATTGATTCAAACGAAAGTGTTGAATCCGATTGCAGAGCGTATCATCAGGCAGACAATAGTCTCCGGAGACGCTGTGACTGTTTCAGTTGCAAATGATGACATAGTTATCATTTCGAATAATAAAAAACTGAAACAGAATAGTTCTTTTAAGCACCAGAAAAAGGGAGCTTCAGTTTCCTAATATTTCTGGTACTATATACGTCTCCCTATTGTTGGGGGACGCACGCGTCGGTCCCCGCCAAAAAGCAGGGAACTCGCTCTGCTTTTTGGCGGGGCGAGGGTAGAGTTTACCCCGCCGCTGACAGCTCTTGTTTTTCGAGCGCTGTCACTGGCGGGGTGGTCATCCCGCAAACGGGATAAAATTACAACAATTATGTGGATTGTATATGTTTTAAAAAGTAAGGTTGCTAATAAATATTATATTGGTTGTACCAATAATCTTTTTAGAAGAATACATGAACATAATTCTGGGGAGACTTCTTCTAACAAGGCATATGTTCCATATGAGCTCGTGTATAAAGAAGAATATCAAGACAGAACTCTCGCATATAAAAGAGAGAAAGAAATAAAAAACTATAAAGGAGGGAATGCCTTTAAGAAGTTGATAAAAGAATAAATATGCGTCGGTGGTAGAGTGGTCAATTACATCAGACTGTAAATCTGACGCCTTCGGGCTCCGCAGGTTCAAATCCTGCCCGGCGCACAAATACAAAATTCCTCACATTATGTGAGGAATTTTGTATTTGTGCGCCGGAGTACGACAACTGCTTGTCGTACGTGCGGATTTGAACAGCGGAGACATGTTTTCTCATCAGAGAAAATAGTCGAGCTGGTGCCCAGACAAAACTGTCGCAACAGTTTTAGTCGAGGAAAAAACTCCTGCCCGTGTTTTTTTTTGTGACTGACAAGGCGAGAGGTGAAGGAAAATCCTGCCTTCATAAAAAACTAAATGCTATACTTCTTCTAATGAAACGCATCGGCATTCTCCGTGGAGGCATCAGTCCCGAATATAGTATTTCCCTTAAAACTGGTGGAGCAGTACAGCAGGCACTTCACGAGGCCGGTTTCGAGGCTATTGATATGTTGCTAGACAAAGAAGGGGTCCTCCATATAAAAGGCATTCCCGCTGATCTAGAAAAAGCGCAATCGTCGGTGGATTATATTTGGAATGCACTACACGGAGAGTTTGGCGAAGACGGTAAGGTGCAAGGATTACTCGATGGCTACGGTATCCCATATAGTGGCTCTGGTGTCGTAGCCTCAGCGCAAGCATTTAATAAGAAAGTGACAAAAGAACGAGCTGAAAGTTTGGGTATTAAAACACCAGCATCTATTCTCGTCATGCCAGACGGGGGAGAGTCTGTTGCGGAAATAACATCTCGCATTTATAAAACCATGGCTCCTCCATGGGTGGTAAAGCCACTTTCAGGCGGATCTTCAGTCCACACTTTTTTTGCATTCACACCACTTGATTTGTCACAAATGGTAGAAGAATCTATTTCGCACAACCAACCATTTCTTGTAGAGCAGTACATCTCAGGTACCGAAGTTGCGGTCGGGGTCATAGATGAATTTCGCAACAAAAAAGAGTACGTACTGCCTGTGGTAGATATCACTTCTCCAAGTCGAGGTATTCTTTCTCACGAAACACGTCGTGAGGGTTCTTATAATGAAGGAGCCTCACGATTGCGTGCTGACGAGAGGCAAAGGCTCAGCGAACTGGCCCAAGAGCTCCACCGAAGTTTGGGAGCAAAAGATTATTCACAGAGTGAATTTATAGTTGATCGATTTGGCAAGATTTGGTTTTTAGAAACAGACACACACCCAGCACTTCACAGTGAAGCGCCATTTTATAAAGCATTGGAAGCAGTAGGAGCAACACTGACAGAATTTGTGAAGAGTGTCTTAGAAAGATAATAATATGCAACTGTTTGAAATCTTAGGAATTATTGCAGCAATATTACAGATAGTAGGGTATTACACCTATTACCGTCTCTCTATTTCTGGACACATAAGGCCCAATGCTGCTTCATGGCTTATCTGGTTTTATGGTAATGCTATTGTCTGTATATCGTACCTTTCTATAGGCACAATCTCTCTCGCAGACCTACTTCCTATAGTATGCGCTATTTCAAATATTGTTATCGTTATTGCTCTCTGGCGAAAAAAGTTTTTTGCTCCGATAGAGCCTTATGAGAAGAAAGTCATAGCCTCAGATGTCGGTATTACTTTCATATGGCTTTTCTTGGAATACAGTCGGTTTGGTAAATTATTTGAGGATGCAACCCAAGTTCCTGTTGTACTGGTCGTCCACCTACTTCTTTTGCTGAGTGCTTGTATTAGCTTCATTCCGGTCATAAAAGATACTCTTTCAGATACTTGTGCTGAGGATAAAAAGCCCTGGATCGTTTGGTCTCTAGCGTATCTTATATGGCTTACCGCAGAGATTTTGACAGGGTTTAGTTGGAATGTTGTTTATCCAGGTCTTTATTTGGTACTTCATAGTACAGTGTTCATTATTCTTTTATCAAGAAAAACAAAACCAGTTTGTTAAGGATTGTGGTATACTTTTTGGATAATTATGAAAGATATTTATGCAGCTACAAGTAAAATCGCAGGATTTGGACTTATGGCAGGGGAGAATGTAAAAAAAGGAGACTTAATTCGGTATATCAAAGGAGATATAAAATTTAAAATAAATAAGTCAAAAAAAGATGCATTAGCTAATCCTAATTGGATAGGTGTCGCAAACAATCACTGGATAGACCCGGCTAAGCCGTATAAGTTTTTAAACCATTCTTGTAACCCGAGCGCTGGAATTAAGGGTAAGGTTGCATTGGTGGCGCTAAGAGATATACAAGAGGGGCAAGAGATAACCATAGATTATTCGACCATAGAAGGTGATAGTCGTTGGGAAATGCCATGCTCTTGCGGAGAAAAAGAATGCCGAGGAACTATTCGCTCTATTAGTTTTTTACCTAAGTCTGTCTTTCAAAAATATTTGCCATTTATTCCAAAATATTTTCAACAATTGTATATACAATCAGAATTATGATTACAAAAAAG
>OFRG01000268.1_pt1 | contig 21977 bp, 31 predicted proteins | sample 1543071 | NCBI WGS metagenome assembly OFRG01 (sample SAMN07774222, study PRJEB24372) | wastewater metagenome | isolation source: WWTP Verbania (Effluent) | place: Italy: Verbania | collected 2015-12
TTTTCTTTTTTCTTCCAACACGGTGATACCAGGATCTTTGTGTTTCTGCCTGATGAACCAAGGAGTAGGATTTACTGTCAGCAAAGAAGTTTCTTAGTTTCTTCTTTCCTTCAACCCAGAAAAATTTCTCGTTTTTGAATTCTTTTAACTCGGCCCACTCATTTTTACTTGTCACAGGCCAGTTGTTTTTTAACTCATTAACAAAACAATCAATAAACTGTATTGTTTTTTTGATTCGATTTACAGGATTTTTTGTGCGATAAACAAACCTGGTCAGGATACGTTCAGAGCCTTTATTAACGAGTTTTGCAATGACAATACTGATTGCGGCGTAAGGGCTGAACTTTTTAGTTAAACGATTGAAAGTAGTGTGAGCCGAAAGTATGTGACCATTTATATATAAAATAAATGATACCCTGTCTTTCACATCAATAACTCTCTCAACGTCAGGAGGCTCAAGGTCGCCTGAGGTCTTCCATATTTTTTCCATTACTTCAGGTGTAGTCTCCCACATCCCATGGTGCATGACGTTGTCTTCCAGCATTGAAAATAAAAAAGCATCTGTTTTCTTTCCCATGTTATTTTGTTTTAGATCAAAAAATAGTTTCGTCTCTTTATACTACAAAAAGCCACACCTGTCAAAGGTATGGCTTTTTGTTCTACTCTATTTTCACAGTCTCCTATTGGCTAATGTTAACCTCTTTTATTTTCTGTGTTTTTTTAGCTGCAATAAAATAAGCAAAAATGATAGCGTAAATAATATGGTCATCAATCACTGGATTATTTTCAGGTGGCAATACTGCCAAGTACATGAGTACAACCATCAAAAATCCCGCTATGCTCCCCCATTTAATCCAAAAATTAAACATAAGAGTAATACCTACAAAAAGCAATCCTGCCATAAACAAGACATCTACAACATGGTTGCCTGATAGAGACTGAAATAAATCCGCAAAAGGACCCTTGGTAGCAAAACTCAGGAATCCGGAAGTTGGAGAACCTCCGTTTATCCAAGCCTTAGCCGAAGTTGTAGCAAAACCCAGCCCAAACGTTTTGTCGGCAAAAGCCCACAAGAATATAAAACCAAGACAGATACGCACTAAAGACATTATTTTATTCATAAAATATATTTATTACTGCTATATCTCAAGTGTACTCCTGTTTCTTAACTAGAACCAGATTAATACCGAGACCTGATACTGAGGTATGTCGCAAAGATAGATAAAATGGTGGCTACAATAGAAAGCACTTTGGCAAAGTCGTTGCTCATAATAGAAGCCAAACGCTTTGGGGCATACCAAGCGCGGAGCTTGCCGTAGCCCTTGTTAGAAATTTGAAATTCATCCCAAGCACCATTGTGAGTCTTGATAACAAGTGCGTCTTCAACCAATAAGTCTATAGCGTGGCGCACCTCCCTCTCAGACGGAACAGCGCCATCCATACTTGAGAAATAATATTGATTTATGAGTCGAAATAGCTCGTGTATGTGAACCTTTCCTTGGCGATCCTTCAAAAAACGCAAAATAATAGTGGATAGTTGCATAGTGATACTCATGGTGTGTACACCGCTAAGTCAACTTGTATACACAAAACATTATACTACTATTTCATATAAAAACAAGCCCTACCTGTAGAGCTTGTTTTTATATTATTTTGCTTTTGGTTTTTTTGCTTCTTTTTTGCGACTATCGTTTCCTTTTGCCATATGTATTGTTGTTATGCTTTTATACTAATAGTGTAGCAAGAAAATCTACTCTTCGGTATCAAGATGTTCTTCAGGCTGTGGAATATCGTTCCAAACAAGGAGTTCCCATTTATCTTTCCGAAGAAAGCGAGTTTTTCTTGTGACAATAGTTAGGGCTGCATTATCGATAGGGTTTAAATAACTAAGTTTGTTATACTCCGAGGCGCTAAGTGAGTCCCCTTCAAGCATATATGCAATAACCATCCGCAGAAAAATGCTATGAGAAACCATGATGATCTGTCGTTCCCTTCTCCTCGATATATACCGGAGCAATGCTTTGGCTCGAGCTTTCAAGTCAACAAAGTTTTCTTCATCAGAATACCGGAGTGTATCGTCGTGATAGCTCTTATCAATACGATCAATAACATTTTTTACTGATTCCTCTTTACCTGAGTGGCCTATTATTTCTGTAGGGTTTTTTCGCTCAACCAACAAGTCACACAACTCTACTTTCATATTAAGAACTTGACCAATAACCCGTGCTGTTTCTTGGGCTCGTTGAAATGGACTAGAGATAAGCACTTGGGGTCTGCCTCTTTTTTTTGGAAATCGTTTTGCGACTTCTTGTACCTGTATTACCCCAAGCGCAGACAGTGGTCCATCTGGGCCTTGTCGTATACCTTTGGCATTGAGTTCTGTCTCCCCATGTCGAACAAAATAAACAATCTGCTTCATGGCTATAGTATATAGTACTAGCGAGCTATGGTCTCTATGCTATACTCGGCAGATTATGGCAAAGAGAATTTTCTATCGCACCCCAAAGGGACCTAAACCGCTTTCCAAACAAAGACCAAAAGATGTTTCAACCCTTCCCGAAGGACAAGAACGCCTCGAGCGAGCTGTTGCTCACCTCGGGCTCGCGTCTCGACGTGAAGCGAAAGCATTGATCAAAAGCGGGCAAATACAAGTCAATGGCAAAACTATTCTTGAGACAGGCTACGGGATTGTTCCGGACAAAGACATTGTTACTCTGAAAGAGGCCAAGGGGATAGAAAAAGAAGCTATCCTAGTTTACAAACCTCGCGGTATTGAAACAACAAAGACAGCCCCAGAAAATACTGACATACATGATCGCTTCAAAGCTCTAGCCCACCTCTCTCCCATCGGACGTCTCGACAAAGAATCCGAGGGTCTTATCATTATGAGTAACGATGGTACCTTAGCTCGAGCATTAACAAAAGAAGAAAGTACTGTAGACAAAGAGTACCTAGTATCAGTACGAGAAGTTGTTACTCCGGATATGATAACGAAGCTTTCAACCGGTATCATGCTCGATAAAGTGTTAACTAAACCAGCAGAAGCAAAAAAAGTCTCTCGATCATCTTTTACTATTGTTCTCCACGAAGGACGCAAACATCAGATCCGTCGGATGTGTGACGCATGCCACCTGACTATTGAAAGCTTGGTACGTATTCGTATTGGACACTTGAAGGTTGGGGCTATGAAGCCTGGATTTGTAAAACGTATTGCGCCAAAAGATATCGCTCTTCTAAAAGAATAAATAAAAACACTCATCAATTATGATGAGTGTTTTTATATCTATAGCCTCTGTCTTAGCTCCGACTTACATGTTTGGTGTAGTAGAAGATGGTGCCTTGTCCATCGCACACGCCTTGCAGTTCTTCTTGTGACCGAAGAGTTCTACAAGTGCTGAGAGTCCAACCAGTACGTATACTACTTTTGAAGCAGTAGAACCCATTCCTCCAAGGAGTGAGCCTACGTCCCAACTAAAGAGTCCTACGAGCAACCAGTTAAGACCTCCGATGATAACGAGGATCCAAGTAATTTTGTGTAAACCTTTCATAATATGAATATAATTTATCTAAACTAATACGACCTACCCTATAAGTATACCAAAGGCTTGCAACATCTCCTGTGGATTAGTCTTTTGTTACCGCAACCCAAAGTGCCCCAATACCTGTTTTCTTCTCTGCTGAATACGGTACGAGAGTGTGTCCGCCAATAGCTTTTTGGATCTTTATCAACTGTGATTTTAATTCTGAGTTTTTTAATCTATCTACTTTGTTTACTGCCACTACTATTTTCTTGCCGTGATCCTCAAGCATAGTAAGAATATCCAAATCATCTTTTGTTGGCCCTACCTTGGCATCTAATATCAAAACAATCGCTTGTTCTCCTTCATAGCGATACGACAAGTAGCTTTCAATCACATCGTGCAGTACATCACGCTTTCCTACAGATCCTTTTACAAATCCATACCCAGGAAGGTCAACAATATACAAATTGTTATTTACAAGAAAAAGATTGATATGCTTGGTAGCTCCAGGGGCACCACTAGTCTTGGCCAATCCTTTTTGTTTAGTCAATGCATTTATAGTGCTCGATTTACCTACATTTGAGCGTCCAATAAAAGCAATGTGTGGCAACCCATCGTCAAAGACACCTACTATCGTAGGGCTGCCTTTTACAAATACTGCACTTTTTATTTCTTTAGCAATAGCCATAGTCTTTTGATACTAACAAAAAAATGACCTCTCGGCCATTTTTTATATTATTTCAAACTATCTGCAGTCTCCTTGTTCATGAACTTGAACATATTTCCTCCGCAGTTTGCACATTTGCCCTTTGCTGAGTATCGGTTATTCTTTTCCTGTACTTCGATATTGTTCATTATCTGCATCGTTGGCTTATTGTTAGCGTCACGACACTTCATACACAATGCTTTGATTTCTGGCATATTTTTGATTGGGAACTTAACTTAAATGCTTATACCGCTACATTATACCACGGATTTAAATTTGTTGCCAATAGCCCTGGCTTTCTTCTTGGGAATAGGCCATTCGACAATAGTGCTCACGCTCCGCTCAATCTTGTCCGCTAAGCGGAGCTTCAACCTCTTAGGGACGATTTTATGGTGCGGTATTTTGCCAAGCTCTTCATCAATCCCCCACAAGTCCCCCTCTTCCAGCATCCAGTCAGTACCAAATTCTCTCAAGTCTAATGGTTCAGAGTATCGTCGTAGTGTCTTCACACCGTCATCAGTTGTGTACTCATGAAAATACGACATTACGAGTTCGCGAACACTTTGATATACCGGATCACGGTATCGTAGAGCCACATGGTTGGTTTTTGATAGTGCCCCCCAGAGACCGTTTATTTGAAACAGAGTAATAACATGTTCAAAGTCATCCTTTGTTGTTTCAAGGTGAAGCACCAACGGCGTATGGCCGTGGAGAGAAAGGATGTACGCTCCTAAAATAGCCGCCTCTATACAATGCGCACTTTTTTCTCGTAATACTCGCACCGGGCTCTTTACCCTATCGACACCATCTACTTCATGATTGATAGGGATAGTATTCAGAAAGTCCTGGACCTTGGCTGGAGTAGTGAGTTTATTGAACAAGGCCAATTCTTTTTTGGAAAAAGAAAGCATAGCGGTAGTGCTAGTTAGTTACAGCTGTATCGTCACAGCGTGTTTCTTGTAGTACTGGTTGGTATGAAAGCTTGGTAACATCAGCATAGACATAACTTCCATCTCCATTGTCTTTCATTTCACCAAAGCCCACTGCTGCGGTACCTTCACTAAGAGTAATGATGATCTCTTCTTTTGTACTCATTCCTTCAGCGAGGACACTCCACCAACCATGAATAGTACGAGTACTACTGTTTCCAGGCAGAGCTGAAAGCGTGCCAGTAAAGACGCCACGTTTGCTATCTTTTTCTGCGGGGATAAACGAAAAGCTACCTTCCACATTTGTATTGATAGTTGTGAGAAGCAGAGTCGCCTTGTCTCCTGCTTCAGTGTTCCAGATATAGCACTGCTTCACTGATGTAGTATTGTCTCCAATACTGTTGTTGGGCATCGCACCTTTGTCTGATAATGCAACCAAGACAATAATAATGAATGCAACGATAAGTAAACTAAATACTCCGAAGCGTCGTTTTGTGTGATTTTTTTCTTCCATAAGTGGGGTCAGTATAGCACGAGCGCTATTTCTGATTTAAATAGTTGTTTTGTCAGTCAAAATAATAGTGTCAGGTTTTTCTGCGATCTTCTGGTGTGCATCCGCCAACATCACCTTGTGCTCATCGAGCTCTTTCTTTAAAGATTCGTTGTGACGCTTGAGCCGAGACTCATTCAACATGCCAGTAATAGCTGAAGATAGAGACAACAACAAGCTGATAATGATACCAGCGAGAAGCGCAATAATAACGATGAGCGCAATAGAGCCTTCAAAGTTCCAACCAAGAAATGACACCATAACGGGAGCCAAGTTCTGTAGCGCAAAAATAACAGCCACCCCTCCTAACAAAATTCCAATAATAAGTGTCATATGTATGTTCTCGTTTATTAATAAGAGACCTCTATATAAGTATACCAAGAAATATCCCTATAAATTGAGTACTTGTACTGTGACACGTATTTCATCTCCTGCAAAAATCCCTTCTTTTTTGCGAATCTGGGCTTTGATACACAACAAATAGGCCTGGGATTGTTTATGCGGAAAGAGTGATGTATTCCAAGATGTCTTGCCTACTGTGGCTATCACTTTCACAAACCCTGTTTTGTATTTTCCATGAATTTCCTTTGAGAGCTTTTTATCGAGCGTTATGAAATGCCATCCACCCAAACCAGGATACAACCACACCTGCGCTTTTATTTTAAACTTTTTAGGTAACATTTCTGTAGTATACAGTTTACTTATACAAAAACACCCCCTTGCGGAGGTGTTTTTAAAAATATTTATAGACTTTTTATATCTTCATTTACACCACGGAGGTCTTCATCAGCACTTACATCAGTATTGATAGCATTGAGATCAGCTTCAATAGATGCAGTAGAATCCTGCTGTGTTTCTTTATCGAGAGCCTGTATTGGCGTCTCTACGACAGGTTCTTTTTTCATAGATCCTTTCCAGAGGAAAAATCCAACAACAATGAGAGCAACGACGAGTAGAAAAATTGTTTTTTTATTCATAATAATCTGTGTTAGTTAGTAGTAGTACTAGTTGTTGTAGTCGTAGTAGCAGGCGGTGGCACTACAACAGTATCTATATTAGGGATAGCTTTGAGTGCTTCTGCTACCTTGCGAGTAGCATCATGAGCTGCCTTTATAGCAGTATTCATAACCTTTACGTCAGCTTGAAATGCATTTCGAGTTGCTTCGAGAGTACCCTTTGCTGTCGTATCGCTCGCAATAGTAACAGTGTATGTCTTGCCTATCTGGACAACAATAGCTGCTCGGGCGCTCGCAATAGCAGTCTCAGCACTAGAGATAAGAGTACGCACTGTTGTGACATCCATACCAGCAGTTGCTGCCTTATCGGTACGTGACTCGATAGCCACCAACACTGTCTCTATACTTTTTACTCGTTCTGAAGCTCGGTCAGTTACCTTGATATTGATTTCAGGAATAGTATTAGCAATAGTTTCTACTTTAGTTCTCTTTGCTTCGTCTTTTATTTTCTTCAAACTTTCTTGAAACTTTGCCTTAGCTTCTTCACGCTTTGCTTTTACTTCATCTTTACGAGCTTCAAATTCTTCTTTAAACAAATCGCGCTTTTCTTGGATGCTTTCAAGTAGTCCTTCTCTTTTTTCCTTGATCAATTCATGAGCATCTTCACGCTTTTCTTTTATAGCTGTTTGAAATTCATCTCGAACACCCTTGATCTCTGTTCTGTTTTCTTCGCGTTCCTTTTTTACCTCTTCACGAAGTGTCTTAAAGGCTTCTTCAGGCTTCAATTCTCCTGATTGTACCTTGAGTTTTGTTTCAGCTCGAAGTGCACCTACATCAGTTTTAGTTTCTAGTCTGATATCTTTAACATCACCATTTACTTCTTTTCTCATATCGAGACGATTCTGTCGCAAGTCTTTTCGATCTTCTACAATACCAGCTCTAGTATCCTTGATCTCCTGACGAATAGGAGGCAATGGATATATATCAGGCTTTGGTGTCGCACTACCTGTACCGTCTTGTGCAAAAACACTTCCAGAAGCCACCACTACCCCCAAAAGTACTAAAAGTCCGTATGTTGTTTGTTTTTTCATAACGGTATTATTTTACCACGACAAGCTACCTGTATAGCAAAGACTTATTCACAGTTACTCACTCTCCTTTTCAATAACCACAGCATCTATAACTCGTTTTGTCCCTTGTGAGGCACCGCGACCTATTGATCTGATGATTTTTCGAAGCGTTGAAAAAATAACAAAGCCCACAATACCAGCAACCCAAAATAGAAACTTGAAAAAGCCAAGTTGAAATCCGAAGAGGTCTGTATACCCCGCAATATAAAAGAGTGCCACGATGATAATAGAGATGACTAATGGAACCATGACAATCCCCCAGAGCACTTCTCGCACCTGTTCCCCTGCGAGGCCGCTCGGATTGGTCCGTGCCTCCTTGACCATCTTTCGTATATGCAAAATCTTAAATGGGTTCATACCCACAAGTATAGCACCCACTCTTTTTGACAAAATACCATATTCGGGTTATTGTGTGTCGAACTTAAAAAACAATACTGTATGATCCTAAACGAACAAACCTTAAAGGACATGGTTGCCTCAGTAACCACTGAGTTGGCAAAGCTATTTATGAATTTTGAAATTCCGGAGTCAGTTATCAACGACGTAAACAGTGGTTTAACTGAGCTTTTACGAAGTAGATCAACTTCACCAAATTACACCCTGAGGATTGATCGTTGGCCGGTTGGTGAGCTACAAAAAATCTTTGACAGGGCCCATTTTGGCAGTGCTGACTTTGGTGCAAAAACCTGGATTGAGATTGTTATGAATTACACTGATGAAAAAGTAACAATCAAAAGAAGCCCTACAGAAATTGAACCTGCTGCTCTTTACGAAAGATCAAGAAAAGAAGAAGTTGAGGCAGCGGCGTAAACCCCGCACTCACACACGTTATGATCCCCGGAAATATTTTCGGGGATTTTTTATTTACACTCTTCTTGTGTGTACACCATCTCTTCGAGCGCTTTTGTTCTCTCGGGTATTAACATCGTCACTCCTTCATACCTCCCTTCCACCAAAGGATATCTGGTTTGTATCAGATCTTCTCCCTGTATTGTAAACAGCTCCAATTCTTTTCCATCTGCCCCCTCGACAGTATACGAATACACTAACTCAATTAATCCTTCTGCATTTGCTTTCCCTTTCAATGTCCCTGTATATCCATTTGTCATATCAGGGCCAGATTGCGTCCCATCTTTTGTCCCAGTGATTTCTCCGCGTACTCGAGTGAGAGTCATGTGTTCTTCCACACTATACGGCGCACCCTCCGTCGCTGTATTTTTATAGGCGAAACAGTATGGCCGACTTTCTGCGAGCGGTACACTCACGACTATCGGAGTCTTAGATACCTCTGGTGTATTTGAGTAATAATAAAACGCATATACTCCGACCAACAAAAGCCCTGCGATAAACACTTTTTTCATACCATTTATTTATTTAAAAAAGTAATAGTCAGTTGTAACACTGTCGCAAATGACACCCACAAGAGATACGGGATTTGGATATAGGTGATCCATTTTGCATATGGGAAAATAGCGACCATCGCCCAGACCAGCGTACCGAGGACAAGGAGAATATCGAGCGAAGCAAGTGGCAAGTTTTTGAGTCCAAACTGTATCCACGTAAAGAGTGCATTGAAAATAATATTCAAGATAAATGGCAAGAGTACTACAAACGGTATCTGCTTATTGAAAAACATCTTTATCACAGAACCAAAAGAAATAGCGATCATTATGTACAGCACTGTCCACACCGGCCCGAAAATCCAGCTCGGCGGCGCCCATGTTGGTTTTATCAGCTCACTATAGTTTGTGTAATTGTTCATAAACAGATTATAACACCTTGAAGATCTTGGCTTGGCGAGTGCCACCTGAGACCATTTGTACTCCTTTACCAAAATGCTTTAAAAGCAGATACACCACTTCCTTGTTTGCATGACCATTTTGTGCACCCGCTCGTACAAATACGTGATAGTTTTCACTATCTATTTCTTCAATCTTATCCTCCCTACTCTCAGGAAATACTTTTACTTTTATTAACTTAGCCACAATCTAATGACTACTTTTTTCTAACCATTTATAAAGTCGGCCCGTCAAAAGAAGAGCCAAGATACCGAGCGCCATCAAAGTAGCCGGATGATTATCAAAGTATTTAATTCTAGAAATAATATCTCCAAAGCCGTGCATGATAGCAGCGACACTAAAAATAATAAGGAAAGCAAAAAGTAACGGATATCTTTTGAGAACTGGTTGAGTGTATTTGCCAGCACTATCGTGCACTCCTTTGATCACTCTCTCTGCTTGTTGTATTGGGTCTTTTTTATACATGATTTAATTATACTAAAAATTACTCTGGGATATAAAATATATTATTGTAGCTTTTTGCAAAATGCTAGTATAGATAAAGCTTTCGGTGTTAGTCTGTGACGGACATTTGGTCCATCACTCCTCTTCATTACCAAACCAGCTATAGCCATCTTGCGAATATGATCAGAGGTGTTTTCATAACCCATTTTTAGTTTCTCAGAAATATCGACTACGGACAACTCCGGATCTTTCTCAAGAAGCTCCAAAATCTTGAGTCGATTATGGTTAGCAAAACCTTTTAGTAATCTTTCAATTTTTCGATAATCTAATGCCATGCGTAAATTATATCACCCTTGATTTTCTTATACTAGTGTTTTGCAAAATGCTAGTATTTACTACTTATATATTCGTGCAAATTAGACATATATTTATTGTGATAAAAAATATAAATCTCAAAAACCTACAACCATCAAATGCACATGCCCTATTGTTGTTTCTGGGTGGATGATCATAAAACGATTATAGCCGAAAAGGGTTAAGGCAGTTTATTTGACAAAATCATAAAAAGATGTACTATGTAAAAAAGTTTAAAAATGAAAAAAAATATCTTATCTGCTTTCTTTGTTTTAGTACAAAAAGAGCTTGCTAGTGGACTAAATCCTGATTTTGCAATTCCGGTGAGGATCGATGGTTTCCTTCTTTTTGCGATAATATTCGCACCTGAGAAAAAAGAAATATCCTTTGGATTATTTCTGGAAAATCAAAGATACTCCCGCAGAACATTGATTATCAAGAATGATGGTTCTGTCGTTGAAGATACTGTAGGGATAATCCCTGAAACAGATCTTACAAGCAAAGAGCCAGTCTTCAAAAGTTCAAATCAAGAAATTGCTACCCTGGTAGCACAAGAGACAACATCAGTAGTAACAAAAAAGAAACTCTATGCTGAAAAAGCGCAACCGTTTTCATCAGCTAATATGGGTTCTTTTGGTAAAGCTAACGGAATGTTGATAAAACAGTTCCAGTTCCCCTTGTTATTTGAAGCAGGCAAAGATTCTATAAACTCAGCTTACCTGGACAGAATCGAAGGGTGGTATCCGGAAGATGCACGAAAGTGCCTGGAGAAATATAACCTCAAAGGCTGGGGCCTGGAAGACAGAATCAGAAACATGGACGACAAAACCATTTTGAATTTTCTCTGCGAAATTATGAAGGTCGAAAGATCTTCATACACGGGATTCAGAATCCTTGGGACTGTAAGTAATAACGGACACGCCCATTATGTGTTCCAACTCTTTTCAAAACATCCGCAAAGCACAACAGAAGTTTTTTCTGGAAACTGTGCACCGAATGTATTGAAACAGAAAAATAATCCAGTTCTTAATTAATTGTTTCTTCCTGAAACAAAAAGAGGCGAAAAATCGCCTCTTTTTTATTTCTTGTTAAAAGGCATTTGATCCAGATCCATCACTACCGACCGTCAAATGACCTGCCCTATTATTTTTTAAACAAAGTAAAAAATGGTATTTCATCGATACCAGTATAGTTAAACATTTTATAATTCGCCCGACGAGCGGTTGGTGAAAGTTTGTGCATTTTGAGATTCACCTTAGGGACAAAAGGATAAAACCTGATTTCTTGATGTTCCCCCTCTTTATCTTTCCATTTGAAATTAGTGATAAGTGGAGGAACCATATATCCTGACTTCATAACTTTTTCAATAATATCCCACCCTGCACCAAAAATAATAGGTTTCGGTTTTGTGTTGTTTGTTTTAATTTGTGCACGAAACAAACATCCAGTACATTGAACATCATATAGTGGATAATTCTTAGGGAGAGCCATTAACCCCTTTCCACAGTTTGGGCATGGTACTTTTTCAACCACTTCTAACTCTCCTATGTCACCTGATATCTGGTTTTTACTCATGCGAGAATTAGATCATTTTGAGGTCTAACAAGCAAGTCAGTTTTCTTACTTTAAATACATGGTATCTCTTAATATTTATCCGCGAATAGATTTGACTATTTCAGCTGTATCTTTTACTAATTTTTTCGACAATACCGGCTCTTTAGTAGAAATGACACTCGGGGCGCACAGAACATCAGTTGCCTTTTCAATAAAATTACCCTTAATATCTTCATCCTCAGGTAGATTATTTAAAATATTATGAAAAGATTGAGCGAGAGTTTTTCTATTAGCATAATCACTCCTAAGTTCTGTAAAATTAGAATACTGTGAACCACAAAACCAAACTGCACTCAAAAAAATTATATCTACTAGATAATATTCGAATCTATCATACCAAGGTTTTCCAGAGGACAAATGAATTGAAATTGCCGTAGAAATAATTAACCCTAAACCAACAACAACCAACGCAGTAAGCCAATTCTCTGTATTTTTCTTATACACATCTTCTTGGTCTTTATAGGCAGAAGCTAGTTTTTTTAATTCTCTCTTATCGAGTTGTTCTTGTTTTTGTTGTATATCTTCATCTAATAACTCTAGTTGATTCTCAAGATCTGAAACTTGGTTTTGGTGTGCCTCTTCTTTTAATTTAAACTCCTCTTTTGTCGAACTCAACTCAGATTTCAATGAAGAAACTTTTAACTCTAACTCATCTATCCTTTGTTGTTTTCCCTTAGCCATATTTATAAATCAACTATCCCACATTTTAGGGGTTTTTCCAAGCCAGAGACCATGCTAAAATACACTCGTGATATACAGATTCTCGACTGCCTTTAGCAGAGCGTCCCGGCATGGTGGACCAAAGCGATAGAATCCTCACAGACAAATCCAGGCGTTATAAGGTTAGTACATTCATAGTATGGATAACAAAAAAGAAGATTACATGGAAGCATGGGGTAAGCATGACGAACTCTGGGCCAAGAATTGGCGCAGTTGGGGTTCATGGTTCTCGTGGGGCTCGCCTGTCGGATTGGGATTATTTTTCATCTCGATCGGTATCGTCCTCGTCCTCCTGCACGTTGCAGGGATCATAAACTAAACAAAAAGCCACCGCGTCAGACGCGGTGGCTTTTTGTTTTTCTTACTTTCCTAAATACTTGACAAGATAGATATAATATGGTACTATATAAGAGTACTAAAAACTACATAGTTACGAAAAGATTCTTCTATATGCTTGTACTTGCTTTCACAGAGTGGAAACAATACGAGATAGAGAGTAAATAACTCTCCCGCGGCGTCTGGATACATATATCCAGACGCCGTCTTTATTTTTTATAAAACTTACAACTCTCCACATGTGCTCCAGGTAGATAGCCAGTACTCATCAGAAATTCATTTACTATTTCCCCACCGGTAAACTTGAAGGTCTGCTTAAATAGTTTGACCCATGATTCTTTACTCAAGCCTTTGTGCGTATCGAGCCAGTTTTTAAATGAGCCGTGATCTTTTTGTAGGCCGAGAATAATATTGGCATTATGAATCGTCGCGTCTATCTTGAGTCTATTCCTGATAATGCCAGCGTCAGAGAGTAACCGTTGCCTATCTGCTTCTTTGTAACCTGCGACTTTTTTGATATTGAAACTATGAAAAGCTTTTTTGAAATTTTGCTGTTTATTAAGAATAGTATTCCAACTCAGTCCCGCTTGGTTGATCTCGAGGACCAAGCGTTCAAAAAGTTCATCGTCACTATCTATCACTACCCCATAAGCCGTGTCGTGATATATACGATGGACATTGTCCTTATCCAAACGACTGACGTATTCGCAATATGAGGCTTTGGCTTTTTGCTCCATTGAACCATTCTATCATCCCCAAACAAAAAAGCCGTTTCAAATTTGAAACGGCTTTAAAAAAGTACAAAAATGAACAACTACCATCCGCCACTTGCGCCTCCTCCTCCTGACGAACCGCCGCCGCCAGAAAATCCTCCTCCTGACGAACCACTACTACCCGAAGACCATCCGCTACTGCTATAGCTACTATCAGAATCTCCACCTAGTAGTATTGCTCTAACAATAAATGAAGCAATGAATGCTAAGACGGCACAAACGACAACTGCCAATACTGTTTCGAGAACATCATGACTGTGAACGTACCAGTAGATAGCACCATAAAAGCCACCGAGAAGTCCACCAAACCATAACTTCAATATTGCACCAACAATAGCGCAAACACCGAGCCCGATAGCAAGCCAAACCCAAAAGCTTTCTTTTTCTTTTCTCGCCTTTCGTTCAGCTAGGTATTCTCCGGCAAATGCTTTTTGCATGCTGGTAATAGTCTTATCGATACCTTCGTAATAGTCCTTATCCTTAAAGTTTGGCTCTAAGTCTTCATCGAGAATATGTCCACAAATGATATCAGGGAGAGCACCTTCTGCTCCATAACCTGTTTCAATTCGAGACTTTCTATCCTCAAAAGCAATAAGTAACAGTACTCCGTTATTCTTTTCTTTTTGGCCGATGCCCCAGGTACGAAATGTTTTTGTAGCTAGTTCTTCAAGATTCCAGGTGTCTCCATTTTGATTATCGGGAAGTTTTGGCAGACAGATTACAACTATTTGAGTAGTGGTACTGTCTTCGTAGGCTTTGAGTCGCTGGTTAAGTTTATATACCTCAGTGGTATCAAGTATCTCACCAGTGAAATCGTTAACGTAAAACTGTGTCGGTATTGGAACACCTTGTCCGTCCAGAAAAGTAACATCTTCCTGATCCGAACACGAAAATAAAGTGAAAAGGGGTATTAGTAACAGAAACTTTTTCATATGTGTAGTTTAAAGAAGTAAGGTAATGGGTTTGCTCCTAGATTATAATAAATATTTATTTTGTCAATAGTTACAAAAAAGCCGCTTCGAATTGAAACGGCTTAAAAAATTACTCATCCTCTGTTCCTGTCTCCTGAAAAGCTATTTCAGGATTAAGGCGTATTAGCTCTTGTAACTCATCTATAGGAGTTACTTCAAAAATATTTATAAACATACTAAAGAATTTAAAATGTTTAGAACAAATGGGTTATCGCTCATTATTATAGCACCAAAGCACTATAAAGTCAATCTCCCCACCGTAATGGTGGGGAGACCATGCCTACCTTGCTAACCTTTTAAGTGTCTCTTCTTTTCCTAAAATACTAGCTAATTCAAATGGATCTGGAGACTTTTCTCGCCCAGAAAGTGCCACACGCATAGGCCAAAGCACTGAGCCTCTTCCTTGTGCTTCTGCATAGTCCCAAATAGCAGCCTTGATAGTTTCTGCACTCCACGATCCTTCCTCTACCCCTTCGAGCAATGTGCGTACTTTCTCTAGTGAAGCCTTGGTTTTTGCTAATCCTTCAGGATCGTCTTTCAATTCTTTCCATACTAGCATCGCGCTATCTATCTTTGGTGCTACAAAGAAATAATCAAATTCCCCTACTGTTGACCCATCAGCGCGTCCAAAAAATAGTTGCATGTCTGAAAACTTGGTCATACGTTCACGAAGGAGTGGCTCTATCTTTTTAAGTATTTCTCGGTGTTCCTCACTATCTTGTACGATACTGCCAAAGAGCCCGTGATGTGCAATATTCCAAAATTCTTCTTGTGAAAGGAGTTTCATGTATTCTCGATTGAACCAATTGAGTTTATCTTCACCAAAGACTGCCCCTGACTTTTGAACTTTCTCCAAATCAAAAATCTTTTCCAATTCCTCACGTGAGAAAATTTCTTGCTCTGTACCTGGGTTCCATCCACACAAACAAATAGCATTTAACAATGCTGCCGGAAGATACCCCATCTCTAAATACTCAACAACAGGAATAGCGCCCTTACGTTTTGACATCTTTGTCTTGTCTGGAGCAAGTACTAGTGGCAAGTGAGCATAGTGCGGTATTTCAAAACCGAGCGCTTCATAAATAAGGATTTGTCGTGGAGTGTTGGCAATATGTTCCTCGGCTCGTATTACATGGTTGATACCTTCATCGTGATCGTCTACTACTACTGCTAAGTGAAAGAGTGGTTCGTTTATATTCTTAGCAATGACAAAGTCTCCGAGATCTGTAGTGTCTGTCGAAATAGGACCACGAATAAGATCCACAAACGTAACCACCTTGTTAGGATTACGAAAACGAATGATGTCTTTAATAACCCCACTGCCGTCTTTAGATTCTTCGCGAGAAATATAAGCTTTGTCGTCCGCGATTAATTTTTCAAGTATTTCCTTGTGACGAGCTACTTGTTCTGATTGAATATATTTTTCATCGTATGAAATACCAATCTTTTCAAAGACTTTTAGTATTTCTTCTGTATATTCTTCCTTTGACCGCTCTTTGTCGGTGTCCTCAATACGCAAAATAAACTTGCCTCCATGACGCTTGGCAAACAGGTAGGCAAAAAAAGCAGTTCGGTAACTCCCGGCGTGCATGTGGCCTGTCGGACTTGGGGCGAAGCGTGTCACTACTTTTTTAGAAGATTCCATCTCCCTACTCTACCAAAAAAACCAGTATTTCTCCACTTTTTGACAAAATATGAACCTGGAGTATAGTTTACAAAACTACATCTATGTTGTTATCTATTTTACCCTCAATCATTGATGTCGCTTCTTTTATTTTATTACTCATCGGAGTAGTTGGTCTTATTATCGCCATTATAACTACAGCAATACATGCCAATGTGTTATCTACTGCCCAAAGGTATACTATTAGTCTAAAAAAGGTTTATGGTCGTTGTGGTAAAAAAATACTTAAACGATACTTATTTATTATTTTTATTGCTGGAAGTACTATGACCATCTGTCTTCTTTTGCGGGCAATACTACGAGGAAATAGTTTTCAAGATTATTTCCTGGGACCAATGTTAATTTACAAAATTACTTTAGTCCCCTCTGTCTGGGTAATTAGCTATTTATGGCCAACCAAAAGAAAGCGACACTTAGCTGAAAGAAAAAAACGTATAAAAAAAGCCTCAACATTTTGAGGCTTTTTATTATTCCAAATTTTATTTCTCGTGCTCCAAAGCGATCTTAACAGCTTCGATAGCTATTTCTCGCGAGGCATCGTCTTTGAAAAAGTCTTTGGCATGCTTGGCCATGGCTGTATATTTCTCTGGATGATTGACGATAGATTCTATTTCATTCATCAGCACGCTCGGCGTGAGGTTGGCTTCTTCAATGACCACACAGGCACCTGTACGAGCATAGTGATAGGCATTTTTACGTTGATGGTCTCCATGCGCAATAGCATACGGGATGAGAACTGACGGCTTCCCCCAAGCAGCTATTTCAAAGAGAGAGCTCCCTGATCGGCCGACAATAATGCTGACTGCCCCACCGAACATCTTGGTTTGTAGTTCATTAAGAAATGGAAATGGTTTGTAGCGAGTACGTCGCACATCGTCTCCGAGAATCACACTGACATCTGTTTTTATATCTTCAAAGTTTTTATCGCCTGTCTGATGAATCACTTGGTACTTTTGGAGAAGCTCCGGCAGGATGCGGACTATTGCGTCATTAATAATCTGTGCCCCCTGGCTCCCTGCAAATACACCAATAGTTGGAACACTTTCTGTTAGATCAAAATAAGCATTGGCCCCCTCTTTGGCAGCTGAAACAATAGAAGTACGTACTGGCTGACCGGTAATAGCTACTTTACTCTGATCAAAATAACTCGCAGCTTCGGGAAATGAGAGTGCTATCTTTCGAGCAAATTTACCTGACCACAAGTTTACTCGCCCTGGTACAGTGTCAGACTCATGAATAATCACTGGGATGCGAAGTATGCGTGCTGCACAAAGAACAGGAAAGGCTACGTAGCCTCCTTTACTAATAACCACATCAGGATAAATACTAAAAACCGTACCGATAGCCCGAATGACACCAAATCCTGTCTTGAACATGTCCCAAATATTTTTGAGAGAAAAATAAACACGCATTTTGCCGGCAGTGATAGGAACAAAAGTGATGAATTGTCGATCAAGTGCTTCTCTATCGTACGGAGAGTCTGAGGCGTAGTAGATTTTGAAATTAATGATTTTCTCTTGATCAGCAATCTTGTTGAGCTCTTCAGCTATAGCGATGAGTGGGTAGACATGCCCTCCGGTCCCTCCTCCTGTTAATAAGATTTTCATAATACAAGCATTATACTACAGGCTTGCTTTGGTATCGAGACACGTTCAAAATGATACCCACAGCGGCCAAGGCGATCATCAAGCTCGTTCCTCCGTGACTAATAAAGACGAGCGGTACCCCAGTTAATGGAAACAATCCGACCAATGAAGCAATGTTAAGAAATGACTGAGCGGTCAATAGCGTGATAAGACCGACGACAAGATACCGCGAAAAAGTATCCGGTGCCCGAAGCGCTATTTTGAATCCTCTGATAGCAAAAAAAACATACAATACGAGCAAAATAGTAGTCCCGACAAAACCGAATTCTTCACCGATAACTGCAAAGATAGAGTCTCCTTGTGGTTCAGGAAGATAGTTGAATTTCTGGACACTTTGTCCAAGTCCTCGGCCAAAAGTACCCCCAGAACCAATAGCAATGAGTGATTGTTGCAACTGATATGAGGCACCTCTGGGGTCACTGGCTGGATTTATAAATGTCTTGATACGCTCCATCACATATGGGCGAATAAATGCGAGCGCGGTGATAGCCACCACACCAAAGAGAATAAGTCCGATAACTTTTTTCCAAGATACCCCTGAAGTGAAAAGCATGCCACAAGCGGCGGCCGTAATAAGTATCAGACTTTTCGTATCAGGCTGTCGCAAGAGCGCGAGTGCCACAACTCCGAGCATGATAACTAGAGGCAAAATACGAAATTTAATATCTTCTTGCTTCTTTCTAGTCCAGGCCAGCCACGCAGAAAAATAAATAACAAAGGCTATCTTTAGTAATTCAGCTGGTTGGAGAGACATTGGTCCGACCGATATCCATCGTCGCGCTCCTCCATGTTCAAACCCAAACCCTGGGATAAATACTGATACCGTGAGGGCCAAGGCTCCAAGAAATATATAAAATGCATACCGCCGCCAAAAGGTATATGGAATAAGTGTACACAACCACAATGCGACAAGTCCGCCCAGGAAGCCAAAAATAATTTGATTGAACAGTACACCGTAAAACTTGGTCTCGCTCCGTGCCAAAATACCGAGCGAGGCAGAAACAAAAAACAACAACCCCATCCCAGCAATAAGAATAACGATCCAAAAGAAATATTTATCAAATGGTTTTTGCTTTTTGAAGAAAAATTCTTTTATACTGTTCATTAAGAAAATCCTAACTAATAAATGAGATAACTACACCCATCACAGCGCAGACGACCGACACAACCCAATATCTCATGACTACTTTTTCTCGAGGCCAGCCTAGGGCATGAAAATGATGATGTAGCGGTGCGATCTTAAACACTCGTCGCTTGCCAAAATATTTATAGCTAGTGATTTGAATAATATTTGATGCAGTCGTCGCTGCGAGCGGAAGCGCAATGAGAGGTAGTAGGAGCACTGTATCAGTAAGAAAGGCCACAACAGTCAGAACAACAAGAAGTCCCAAGATACCAGTCTCCCCCATATAAAACCGAGCCGGAGGAATGTTGAACCATAGAAATGCCAAGATTGCTCCAGAAATCACCCCACAGAGGGCCGCGATATCAACCAGATTTTTCCCAAATGCGATGGCGGCATAGGCTGCAAAAATAATAGCCAGTACTCCACCCGCGAGCCCGTCCATACCATCTATAACACTTCCTGAAAATACCGCCAGTAACACAGTGATAAAAAATGGGATAAACAATATTCCTAAAGAAAGTTCTATTCCAGTAAACGGTATAGCGACACTATCAATACCAAGCTTTACATAAAACCAGGCGCCTATCAGTACTCCGAGCCCAATAACGGTTAGGATCTTTATCTTACGATGACTGAGCTTTTCTACGACACCCCGTATTTGAGCTGCATCATCCACGAGACCGATAAATGAGCCCAAGAGAAGTGAAGCGAGTGGTACAAGGGTTTGCCCACGACTCAAAAAGTCGAGCTTGGTCGAAAGGTCAGAAGGAAAGGCTTTGGAAATAAGCCACATGATCACTATAGAAAGCGTAACTGAAAGCCAGATAATAACTCCTCCCACGCGAGGGGTCGAAGTCTCAGCCACCCCATCATTAAGCTTTGAAAGTGTATCGTTCACGAAGTCAGTATTTTCAGTTCGCTTCTTTTTCCGCCAGAGTTTGTACTTGTACATATAGCCTGTGAGGCGTGGAGTCAGCAAAATACCAATAGCAAAGGTTAGTGCGGTCGGTAAGAAAATTTTAACAACATTTAACATTTGAATGCTTTCCATATTATTCTGATTGTTCTTGAGCCAATAGTTTTGTAATCTTTTCGACAGTTTCTACATACTGCGGCAGTTCTTCTATCTTTGAAACACCAAAATGTTCCAAGAGTTGTAGTGTTGGATAGTAACCCAAACTTCGTCCAGCTCCGCGACCCTCTATAAGCCCGCGCATAGAAAGTGCTCGGAGTGAATACGACACATTCACACCACGGATAAATTCTATCTGAGCTTTTGAGATACCGGCATGGTAAGCAATGATAGAAAGTGTTTCAGCGCTCGCTTTTGATAGCTCTTTCGAAAGTTCTTCTTTGCGAATAGTTTCAATCAGAGTGCTGTGTTCTGCACGAGTTGCGAGTGTGACCTCTTCCCCTTCTCGTATTAACATCATCGCATGACCCTCTAGAGAAGTTTCCAATTCTAAAGTCGCCTGCTTTATTTCTTCTGTAGATACGCTTAACCGATTTGCTAAAACCTTAAAACTCTGCGGATCAGCAGTAGCAAATAATAGGGCTTCGATTTGTGATGCAATGGTATTTAGATTATTCATATGAAGATTCTACTGTTTCGGTATTTATAGGCTCTACTTGTTCCTGTTTTTGAAGAGTGATGTTTTCAAAATTTCCTCCTTGCTCTGCATCGATAAATCCGCGGCGAACTAGCTCTAGCATACCAAGAAATGACACTATCACATAGACCTTTTTTTCTCTTTCGTCCCCGTCTGGCGAGTGCACAACGATGTCAGAAAAGTTGATAGAGGTGAGAGCTTTAGCAATACGATCGTGGAGCGTATCAAGGACTTCACGAATAGAAATAGTTTTAAATACTCGTGCTTCAGGCTTCTTTGGAGTCGGTGGTGGCACTCGTACTACCGCTTGATCGATCAGTCCTGCCAACATATCTACGGAAAGAGTAGTATCTGGCGCAAATACTACGCCGCTCGCTCGTGGTGCTCCTTCAAATGCGATTTTCTTGCCATACTTTGCTGTGAGCCACTTTGAGGCTTCAGTAATAATTTGATACAGAGCAATTCTGCGCTCGAGTTCAGTAATAGACTCAGTTTCTTCAGTCGTCAGCTCGAGATTTGGAAGTAGTGATCGGGCCTTGATGAGGAGAAGTGTGGCAGCCACAGAAAGAAATGATGCTACATGCTCTGGTTGCATGCCTTTGTGTTGGATGTAAGCAATGAAATCGTCAGTAACCGTCGCCAGAGATATGTCGTTCACAAACACCTTCCGCTTTTCAATCATCTCGAGCAAGACTTCAATCGGCCCTTCATAGGACTCTTGTTTGATATGAAATTGATGGGCTTGAGTTTCCATTGATTACTTAATTATACTCGATTTTCAAGGCTTTTTCGACACTGATTGACTTTATATAAAAAAAATGCTATAATACACTCATACTAGATACAACCAATTCGAAGTATCAAATTCTAGGTAACGATGCTTTGTTCTTTAAATTAATTTTTATGACACAAAATCCTTACAGCGAGGTGCTCCAAAACATCCTTACAAATGAAATTGGAAGGCGCTTGTTTTCCTCATTTCCTCTTCACAACAATGCCTCATTTACAAAAAACGATGCCTTGAAAGCAGAGGCAGTGATTCAGATGTTAGGCGAGAAAACATTTCCTAGTATTATTTTGAGTGAAATCGACTCAAAAGAAAAAAAAG
>OFRG01000269.1_pt1 | contig 21962 bp, 28 predicted proteins | sample 1543071 | NCBI WGS metagenome assembly OFRG01 (sample SAMN07774222, study PRJEB24372) | wastewater metagenome | isolation source: WWTP Verbania (Effluent) | place: Italy: Verbania | collected 2015-12
CGGCGGCCATCTTTTGGCTGAAGACGCAGGCCGGTTGGAAAGAGACACTGGTCAACGAACACCGGGGAAGCATTACGACCAAGATTGAGCGCGAAATTGTCGACGCTCCGCATTCCGACCGCTAGGGCCTTCGCCCCGCTCCTAGGTCCAAGCCGCTACAAGGGCGGGCACGGTGGCCGGGGCTCGGGCAAGTCGCACTTCTTCGCCGGGCTGATGATCGAGACCGCGCTGATGAACCCTGGCTTCCGAGGGGTTTGCATCCGCGAGGTCCAGAAGTCCCTGAAGGAGTCGGCCAAGCGCCTGCTGGAGGACAAGATCCAGACGTTCGGCCTGGGCTCTCAGTTCGAGCCGCAGGAGTCGCTGATCAAGACGCCAGGCGGCGGGGTCATCGTCTTTCAGGGTATGCAGGACCACACATCGGAAAGCGTGAAGTCCCTGGAGGGCTTTGACGTGGCCTGGGTGGAAGAGGCGCAGTCGCTAAGCCAGCGCAGCCTCACCCTCCTTCGCCCGACGATCCGCAAGCCGGGCTCCGAGCTTTGGTTCAGTTGGAACCGGACACGCAAGACCGACCCGGTTGACGTGCTGCTTACTCAGGGCAACCCGCCCACCGACAGCATCGTGGTCAAGGCCAATTGGTCCGACAACCCCTGGCTTCCCGGTGTGCTGGAGCAAGAGCGGTTGGATGACCTCAGAGACCGCCCAGACCAATACGACCACGTCTGGGAAGGCGATTACGCCAAGGTGACTGAGGGCGCTTACTTCGCCAGGCAATTGGCCGAGGCCCGCAAGCAAAACCGCATAGGCCGGGTCGCGATTGACCCGCTCATGACGGTTCGGGCGATCTGGGACATTGGCGGCACTGGTGCGAAGGCCGACGCCTGTTCGATCTGGATCGCGCAGTTTGTGGGACGTGAGATCCGCGTTCTGGACTACTACGAGGCCCAAGGCCAACCGCTCGCAACCCACGTCAACTGGCTTCGCGAGAAGGGTTACGGCAAGGCTCTCTGTATCCTCCCGCACGACGGCGCATCGAACGATAAGGTGTTCGATGTCAGCTACGAGAGCGCTCTGACCTCGGCGGGCTTCGAGGTTATCGTTGTTCCCAATCAGGGCAAGGGCGCTGCTGGGGCTCGCATCGAGTCCGCCCGCCGGCTGTTCGCCCGCATCTGGTTCAACGAGATCACGACTGAAGGCGGTCGGGAAGCCTTGGGCGCCTATCACGAGCGCAAGGACGACGCCCGAAACATCGGCCTGGGTCCTGAGCACGACTGGGCGTCTCACGGCGCTGACGCCTTCGGCCTCATGTGCATCGCCTACGAAGAACCGCAAGTGAAGCGCGACGCCAAACGAACACCTCGCCATCAGGGCGAAACCGCATGGATGGGGTAGAGCATGGCAAAAGGTAAGCGCTACCCCGCGCCTTACGAATCCCTGGGCGACTTCATGTACGAGGTCCGCCTGCGGTTTCAGGAGGGCGTTGACGCCGACCGCCCGAACACCGACGCGGCGCTGGATGACCTGAAGTTCCTCAGTGGGGAACAGTGGGACGAGACGGTCAAGGCCGGACGCCTGCGAGCCGGTAAGCCCTGCCTGACCATCAACCGCCTGCCGCAGTTCGTCGGCCAGGTGATCGGTGACACCCGCATCAACCGCCCTTCGATCCGCGTGCTGCCCGCTGAAGACGGCGACAAGGACATTGCCGAGGTCCGCATGGGCCTTGTGCGGGCCATCGAGCGCGATAGCGACGCTCAAGGCGTCTACACCATCGCAGGTGAAGATCAGGTCGCGTGCGGGCTCGGGAACTTCCGGGTGAACCTGGAGTACGTCGATAACGATGTGTTCGACCAGGACATCCGCATTCGGGCGCTTGCCAATCCCTTCGCGGTGATCTGGGACCCGATGAGCGTTGAGCGCACCGGGGCCGATGCTCGGTACTGCTTCGTCATTGACGAGGTCCCGCGCCGCGCCTTCGAGAAGCGCTATCCGGGTGTGCAGCTCACTGAGCTTGGCGACGCTGTTGCGGCTCAAGGCTGGGTGACGCGCGACGTGGTGCGGGTCGCCGAATACTGGACGATCAAGGAGACCGAACGCAAGATCGCCCTGCTGGACGACGGGACCATTCAGGACATCACCGGCAAGGAGGCCGAGTTCGAGGCCCGGATCGCCAAGACGGAGGCCGGAAAGCCCCGCGTCCGCAAGGTGATGCGTAAGTCTGCCTGCATGTATCTGGTGGGCGCCAACGAGATCCTTGAAGACCCCTACGAGCTGCCGATCTCGCGCCTGCCGATCATCAAGGTCACGGGCCGTGAGGTTCGGGTGGGCGACAAGCGCGTCCGTTTCGGTCTGGTGCGGTTCGCCAAGGACGCCCAACGCCTGCTGAACTACTGGCGCTCGGTCTCTGCGGAGCTGCTGGCCCTGGCCCCGCGCGCTCAGTGGCTGGCGAAGTCGTCGGACATGGAGGGCTGGACCGAAGGCTTCCGCAACGCCCACAGGTCCGGCGATCCGGTGTTGCTGTGGGAAGGCGCGAACGAACCCAAGCGCCTTGATCCGCCCGCATTCCCGGCGGCCATCGTCCAAGAAGCCGCGCTCAACGCTCAGGACATGAAGGACGTTACGGGCCTGCATGATGCAAGCCTCGGCGCCCAGTCGAACGAGACCAGCGGCAAGGCCATCATGGCTCGCGAGCGTCAGGGCGACGTGGCGACGTTCATGTATCACGACAACCTGCAAGCCTCGATCCGCGAGGCTGGCCGGGTGGTCAATGACCTCATCCCGGTTGTCTACGACACCGCGCGCACCATCCGCGTGATCGGTGAGGACGAGACCGCCAAGCTCCAGAAGATCAACGACCCCAACGACCCTGAGGCAATCGACTTGGGTAAGGGCAAGTACGATATCGTTATCTCGACCGGCCCGAGCTACACCACCAAGCGCGTGGAAGCCGCCGAGAGCATGATGCAGTTCGTGCAGGCCGTGCCGCAAGTCGCCGCTGTCGCCGGGGATCTGATCGCTGAGGCTCAAGACTGGCCGAACGCCGAGGCCATTGCCGAACGCATGAAGAAGGCCCTGCCTCCGCAGCTCACCGCCAAGGAAGGCGAGGACATGAGCGATGAGGAGAAGGCCGAAGCCCAGAAGGCTCAAGAAGCCGCCGCTCAACAGCAGCAGGTCCAACAGCAGGGCCAGGCGATGGAAATGGCCAAGATGGGCGCCGAGACCAAGAAGGCCGAGGCTGACGCCCGCAAGGCTGATGCTGACGCCCTGAAGGCCGAAGCTGAAGCCCTGGAGGCCCAGCTCCAACTCAACGCCAACCAGTCGGTCCAGATCATCGGTCAGATGTTCGGCCCGCAAGCCGCTCAGGCCTTCGTCAACACCTTCGCCGCGTCGCTGCAACAGCAACAGCAGCAGACGGCCAACGATCAGCAGCAAGGCCCGCCCCAAGCGGCCTAAGAGCTTCGCCCGAGGGACTGTTCCACCCTCGATCAGTGCGCCCGGAACACCCCCGCGAAAGCGCAAATGTCCGACATCGACACCGGAGCCGCGCAGGCCGCTCCCGAAGACACCTCGCTTGCCCCGCAAGTCGAGGCTGAGACCACCCAAGAGACCCCCGGCGATGATCCCGCCGCAAACGAGCCGCCGGCAGAAGGCGCGGAGGGCGAACAGCCTCCCGTAAAGCCCAAGCAGACCGCTCAAGAACGGATCGACGAACTCACCCGCGAGAAGCACGAGCAGCGACGCGAGGCGGAGTTCTGGCGGGAAAAGGCCCTTCAAGCCTCGACCCCCGAACCCAAGGCCGAACCGGAAGCGCAAGCCGACGCCAGGCCCGACCCCAACCAGTACGAGTACGGCGACACCGACCCCGCTTACATCGAGGCTCTGACCGACTGGAAGGTTGATCAGAAGCTCGCGCAACGCTTCGGCGAGCAAGACCAGCGGACCCAGATCGCCAGGACCATCGAGACGTTCAAGGGCCGCGTCGCCCAATCGTTCCCCGATGGTGAGCCCGAGGGCATGAAGGCCTATCGCGCACTTCAAGAGGTGCCGGTCGCCCTTCAAGACATCGTCCTCAGTTCCGAGAACGGCCCCAAGCTGGCCGCTCACTACGGAAGCAATCGCGCGGAACTCGAACGCCTGTCGGGCCTCTCGCCCACCATGCAGGCCTACGAGATCGCAAAAACCGAAGCCCGGCTTTCTGGCCCGCCTCCGGCTCCTGTCAAAACTGTCAGCAACGCCCCCGAGCCCCCCGGCCACATGAGCCGTGGCGCCGGCGGCAAGTTCACGGTCTCGCCGGACACCGACGACTTCGCGGCGTTCGAGAAGACCTACCTGTGAGCCGCTGACCTTTCCAAAAGGTCCAGAAAGCCATGTCCAACGCATTCCTCCCGCCGAAGGTGTACGCCAACACCTTCCTGAAATTGCTCAAGAACGCCGTTGTCCTCCCCAAGCTCGTCTCCAGCGAGTACAAGGACATCGTCGTCAAGCCGCTGCAAACCGGCGGCGAGAAGAACGGTCGCACCGTCTACATCAAGCGCGTGCCGCAGTTCACCGTCCGTGATGGCGCCGTGGCGTCCGTGCAGGACGTGACCGAAGGCGAAATCGCCGTCACCATCGACAAGCAAAAGGGCGTCGATGTCGAGTTCACCTCGATGGAAGAAACCCTCGATGTCACCGCCCTGCTGAAGTCGAAGATCATGCAAGCCAAGGCCTCCGCCCTGGCCAATCAGATCGACGGCGACCTGCACGCCCTGACCAAGAAGTTCCCCAACTGGGTGGGCACCCCCGGCCAGGCCATCAACTCCTATTCCGACCTCACCGCCGGCCCGCAACGGCTGGACGAGATGTCGGTGGAGCAGGACGGCCGCATCGGGCTGCTGCATCCGTCCGACGCCTGGGCCATGCTGGGTTCCCTGTCTGGCCTCACCGCTCAGACCAAGGAAGCCACCGACGCCCTGACCAAGGCGAAGCTGCCGATGCTCGGCAACATCGACTGGTATTCCACCCAGAACGCCGGCTCCGTCACCACGGGCACTCGTGATGGCAACGCCCTGGTGGATGGCGCCAACCAGAACAGCGCCTACAGCGCTGTGAAGGATGGCGACTGGACGCAGACCCTGTCCATCGACAACGTCGGCAACGCCAAGACCGTCGCGGCTGGCGAAGTGTTCACCATCGCGGGCATCTACGCCTGCAACCAGCTCACGAAGGCCCGACTGCCCTATCTCCAGCAGTTCACGGTCATCACGGGCGGGACTTCGGTGGCGACCGCGACCGCCGACAACCAGAACCTCGACATCACGATCAGCCCCCCGATCATCTCCTCGGGCGCCTATCAGAACGTGGTCTGCGCCGGCACCTCCTCGACGGCCCCGGATGACAATGCCGCCATTCAGTGGATGGGCAGTGACACCGAGTCCGACACCGACGCCACCACCTACAAGTTCGGCACGATCTTCCGCCCCGAGGCCATCGCCCTGGTGTCCGCGAAGCTCGTGAAGCCGTACTCGGGCGAGAGCGACTTCGCGACCGACCCCGAGACCGGCCTGACCGTTCGCTACTGGCGCACGTCGGACGGCACCAACGACACCCACCTGCACCGCTTCGACGTGGTCTACGGGGTGAAGATGGTCGATCCCCGTCGCGGCGTTCGCATCAGCGGCGCTGCCTAAGCCTCTGGACTAGGGCGGGCTCTCACGGGTCCGCCCACCCCTTTTCATCACAAGGAATACCCCAATGACCGCTGAAGTCCTTGGCCGCGACCCCGCGAGCGGCACCAAGCTTGGTCAATCGACCTCCCATCTGATCGGCTTTTACGGCGTGACCGCCGTCTCGCAACGCGCGGGCGCCGCTCAAGCCACCTCGGCTGTCGCGACCGCCTCCTCGGCTGACGTGACGACCGAACTCAAGGCCGCCGTGATCGAGATCATGAACACTCTGATCGCTGTCGGCCTCATGAAGGGCTCGGCCTAACCGTGACGGCTAAGGAAGGGCAGCAGAAGGTCGTCTTTTGCTGCCCGACCGTCACCCGACCGTTTCCGCAGTTCTTGGCCTCTATGGAAGCCTCAGTTCCCGCCCTGGACGCGGCGGGGATAGACCACAAGATGGTCTTTGAGATCGGGTCTGCCTACATCTCCTGGGCTCGGGCCAACATGCTCCGCAAGGCGCTCGACACCCAGCCCGACATGATCGTCTTTCTCGACCACGACATGGCGTGGAAGCCGGAAGACCTCCTCAAGCTGATCCAGACCCCTGGCGATGTCGTCGCCGGAACCTACCGCTTCAAGCAGGAGCGTGAGGAGTACATGGGGACCTGGCACACCAACGAAGACGGCAGACCCGTCACCCGCGAAGACGGCTGCATCCGCGCCGAGTGGGTTCCGGCTGGGTTCCTGAAGGTCACGTCGGACGCGGTGAACGCCTTCATGACGGCCTATCCGAACCTCACCTTCGGATCTCGCTATCGCCCCCACATCGACCTCTTCAACCATGGCGCTCATGACGGCGTCTGGTACGGCGAAGACTACGCATTTTCCCGCAACTGGCGGGCGACCGGGGCTGACATCTGGATCATCCCTGACCTGGATCTAGACCATCACAGCGCCGACGCCGTGTTCCCCGGCAACTTCCACACCTACCTGCTTGGATGCCCTGGCGGCTCCAATGATCCCGCGAGGGCCGAATGAGCACTGTCCGCGAGATCATCACCCAATCGCTGGAAGAGATTGCCGTCGCCCGCAATGACAGGACGATCCGGTCGCGCGACGGGACCATGGCGCTGGAGCGCCTGAACGTCCTGGTTCCCGCCATCTTCGGTCAAGGGGTGGGTGAGCAGCTAAGCGGCACGGCCCCGACCTCGGCAGAGACCGTCCTTCCGAACACGCGGGCCATCGTGTCGGGCCAGACAGCGGCATTCACCCTGACCTTGCCCCTCAACCCGCAGGATGGCGCGCGTTTCAGCCTCGTTGACGGCGGCGCAGCCTTCGCCACCTATCCTGTCACCGTGGCGCGCAATGGCCGGCTGCTGGAGGGATCGGCGGCCAACCTCACCGCCAATACCAACGGCTATAACCGGACGTGGTTCTTCCGCGCCGACCTGGCCGACTGGAAGCGCATCACTACCCTTGCGATGGCCGATGAATTCCCGTTCCCGCCGGAGTTTGACGACGCCTTCGTCATCGGCCTGGCCCTGCGCCTGACGCCTCGATACCGAGCCGCGATGTCCAACGAGAGCGCCATGGCCATGCAACGCGCCATGAATGGCCTGCGCGCCCGATATCGCCAGACGGTCAACACGTCCTGCGATCTGGGTGTCCTGAACCTGTCCACCCAGACCTATGACAACGGCTGGGATGACATCATTGGCGGGGTTGTCAGGCCTGTAGTCCGAGGCCTCACCTCTAACAACGGCGGCGGATACCTGCCCCTCCTCTACAACAGCGGCGGCGGGGCCTAGGCATGTCTCTTGCTGATCAAAAAATGGACACCATGCCTGTAGGCATCCCGAATTATTTTCTCGGGGTGGATACGGACGGTCTCCCGGTGCTCGCTTCGCCGAGCGCGACGACCCTGGACGTGTCTAACTACGCCAGCTTTGCTCTAGCATCTGCGGCGGCGGTGTCGGCTGGAAAATCCCTGGTCATCCCGCCCGGAAATCACGTCATCGCCGCGTCCGTCACCATGAACGTGCGTTGCGAGTTCGCCGCTGGCGCATACCTGACCATCGCGTCGGGTCAAACGGTGACGTTCAGCAAGAGTGTCTACGCTCCCATGGAGCACATCTTCCGGGGCGCAGGTTCGGTTGCCTTCGCTGTGGGCTATCAGGAGTTCGGCTACCCCGAATGGTGGGGTGCGGACCACGCGACTTCGGACTGTCTCGCCGCGTTCGAAGCCTCTCAGGCCGCCGTTCCGGTCACCCTCTGCCAGGCGGCGACGTACTACCTGTCCAGCACACTGGTATGGGACACCCCCAACCGCCAGCTACACGGTGTGGGCCGAGAATGGGCGGCAGAAGGCGACGCGACCCGGCTGCTGGTGCTATCGGCGACGGCGAACTGTTTGCAGATCGGGCCGACCACTGAGCCCGCGACGATCAACGATTTCCCGCAAGGCATTGTCGTCAAGAACCTTGCTTGTTGGCGCAGCACGGCCCCGACACCTCCCGCCTCGGGGACGGCGGGGCCGACTGGCGTCAAAGTCCAGTATGTGCTTGGCGCTATGATCGAGCATGTCAGCGCGCCGCAACACTCAAATGGCTGGTGGGTTGATGGCGTGGTAAATACCGACATCAACTATTGCACGGCGTTCCGCAGCATCGTCGGTTCCACCGGGGTTAACGACTATTGGATTGGTATGAAGATTGGCGATGTCGCGGACATCGGAGCCGCAGGGCACAACGCCTCGCTCTACATCAAGCGATTTAACGCCGCGATAGGCGGCGCTCCGGCACTCACGGAAAGCCAAGGGATGCTGATCAGCACCCTGTTTGCTGACACCTTCATTGAGGACTCTGAGACGACATCTTGCCGAACTGGCTTCGCTGTGATTGGCAACGCCACGACGGACTACGGCAATGCGGATTTGAGGATCATCAACCCCGTCAGTGATAGTTTCACCTACTACGGCGTTTTTATCCAAGGCGTCAGCACGGAAGGCTCGGTGTTTGTCACCGGGGGGTATTCAGCCCCCGCCGCAGTCTCCACCGCCCTGGCGGGTATCCGCGTGGACACCTCCGGGGGTCTTATTGACCTATCCTTCCACGAGGTCCCGTGTGGCCCCAACGCAGTATCATACGATTGCATCGGCCTCTACTTGAGCGACACCGATGGAGTGACTGCCCGTGGTCTGCACGTCATTGACAGCAACCGCCCGGTAGCCCTCCTCAACACCAATAAGAACTTCTCTCTGGAAGTCGGGATCAACAACACCAACGAAACGGCCGCTATCGCCGCCGTTTATCAAGGCGGCACAGCCAGCAACGGTTATATCCGCCCCATGGTAAAGGGCAAGGCTGGGGCCTTCCCGCAGGGCGTCAACCTGGTGAGCACCGGGGCGTCGGAAGTGACGGTCGATTGTAGCAACATCGACCCTGCCTGCATCACGGGCGGGGCCGCCAACCGCCTAGTCGAGAACGCCGTGCAGATCACCGCCAAGGCTACGGCCTTCGGCGCGAATTTGAGGCTCGGCTGATCAACCACTAGGAGGCCGCCAAGGGCTGGCGCCCCCATCGCCCACCCACGACCCTGTAACGGGTGTGGGGGTCCGCGCTCCCGCCGGCTTCACCCTGCTCACCGACACCGACGGCGCGTATCTGCGCGACACCGACGGTGCATATCTGATGGAGACCATCTGATGACGACTCGTCTAGTTACCGCCAGCACCGCCGTGGGGACCGCCGCAGCCCCCCAGTTCGCGGGCATTCGTCTGTCAAAGACCATCAGCGCGGGCGATGCGCCCGAGGCCCACTTCATAGGGCTTTACGGCCACTGGCTGTGCGGTTCTGACGTCGCAAACAACGGCGGCGGCGGTCGGGACTATACGGCGGACGCCTAATGGCGCAGATCGCCCTATCCTACGGCGCTAACGAGCGGCTACGCTTCCCGCCGCTCGCGGCCCTCAACGTCATCGCGGAGCCTAACCCGACCGTCGCAAAGCTGGCCATCCTGGGCCGCCCGACGCTGTCAGCCTTCACCACGGCGGGCGACGGGCCTATCCGGGGTGTCTTCCAGAAGTCGGGCATGTTCGGCGACGCCGCCGTGATCGTGTCGGGACAACTAGCCTATCTCGTGGCCGAGAACGGAGCTGTCACGGCCTGTACGGGCGCGATCCCCGGCTTTGGCCTGGTGGACATGGACGGCGCGGTCAACACCAGCGGCGTCACGTCGGTTGACGAAGTCCGCATCGCGACCGGCTCTGAGTTGCTGTTGCTCACCGGAACTACGGTCGCGGCTGAAGCCTTCCCAGACGATGCCGGCGTGACCTCGATCATGGCCCTGCGCGGGTTCTGGATCGCGGTTCGGGCGGACAGCCAGATCGGCTATATCAAGATCCCTGGCGGCTCCTGGCAAGCCCTGGACGCGGTCAGTGCGGAGAAGCAACCCGACGCCCTGATTGCCGCTTGGCCCTTGGGCGACTTGACCATCTTCCTGGGCGCCGCTTCTCTTGAGGGCTGGCAGTTCACCGGAGAAGCAAGCCCGCCCATCGCGCCCGTCCCTGGTCAGACCTTCGACAACGTCGGCCTGCTGTCGGTCAACGCGGTCACTTCCAACGCTTCGGCGCTCTACTTCGTCGGGTCCGACTTCGCGGTCTATGAGTACAGCACCTATCCGAAGGTGATTTCGGACTTCGCGCTTACCCAGGCGATCCGCAACACCGACGCCAGCCTCATTCGCATGGGGACCCTGACCCTCGACCAACACAACTACATCGTTGTCAGGCTGGCCAACGACGCAACATGGGTCTTTGATCTCGCCACCCGCATCTGGTCGCCATGGGCTTCCAAGAGCCTGGCCTATTTCCGCCCCCACCTGTTCTCCCAGATCGGCGGGCGGGCTCTGGCCTATGATAGCTCCCTCGGAACCATCTGGACCTTGCGGCCGGACGGGCTGAGCGATGGGGACGATGAGGTTATTCGCCGCTTCACCGGCTTCGTCCCGCTGCCCTCTGGGGTTGGATACGCCGATAGCGTCAGCCTGGACGTTGAGGTCGGGGTCGGGCTCGTCACCGGGCAGGGAAGTGACCCGCAAATCGGCCTTTCCATCTCCACGGATGGAGGAAGGACGTGGGAGCCTCCGGTCTGGGAGCCACTTGGCCGGATGGGCGAGACTGAGACCCGCGTCATCTGGCGCCGGCTGGGTCAGTTCGACGCGCCAGGCCTGATGCTGATGTGGGAGCTGTCCGACCCGGTCGCCCTGCGTGTCTCGGCGGCCTGGATCAACGAAGACTGATGAATCCCCGGCTCGAAGTCATCACCCCCGACCGCTACCCGTCAATTCAATACCTGCGCCTCTGGGCCTCGCTGACGCGGGTTCCGCTCTCACCCTCGCAACCGCTCGTCGGACGGGACAACAAGGCCTCACAGGGCTTTCGGGGGGCGTTTCGGGGGGCTTTCGCGAGGGAACTGCCTGACGAGGCGCTTGTGAGCGGCCTTGAGGCTACCCGAGCCCTTCTGGACGCCATGAGGCAAGTCGAATGATCCGTCGCGCAACCCATGACGACATTGACGAGATCGTGCGACTCGGAGCCGACTTCCTCGCCATCTGCCCCTATTCCTGGGTTCCGCTGGATGCGGAGGCCTTCGCGGTCTTCGTCGGGGGGCTGATCGAGGGTGGAGCCGTCTTCCTGTCTGAGGATGGGATGATCGGCGGGTGTCTGTCTCCGTTCTTCTTCAACCCCGCCTACCTGATCGGCGCTGAACTGTTCTGGTTCGCCCGGTCTGAGGGTCGGGAACTTCGCAAGGCCTTCGAGGCCTGGGCCACCGAACAGGGCGCCGCCTGCATCACCTGCGCCGGGCTCGCCAACGACCGTGAGCCCGCCATCCGCCGCATCTACACCGCTGCTGGGTACGTCCCGGCTGAGGTCGCCTTCGTCAAGAGGATCGCCGCATGATCTCGACAGCCGCCGCAGTTCTGGGCTCTGCCGTTATCGGCGGGGTCGCCAGTTCCGTCAACAACAGCAAAGCCATCAAGTCGGCTGAGAGGACCGCTGCCGCCGCCAACGCCGCGAACGCCGCGCTCGCCCGCGAGAACCAAGCCGCTGTCACCAATCTGGTGAACCCCTTCATGACCCCGGCTTACGGCGCGACGGGGGCCATTGCTGACCGCCTAGGCCTGGGTACGACCCGCAACGTCCTGTCCGATGGCGGGATGACCACGGTTGGCCAGAATGGCGCCGTGACCACCAATGCGCTCGCTGGACAGCAGCCAGCCGGACAAACCGACTGGGCCGCCTACCTTCAGCAGAACCCCGACGCGCTGGCGAACTTCCAAGAGCTTCAGGCTTCGGGTCGGACGGACGCCTTGGCGACCGATCCCATCGCCTTCGCCCAAAACCACTATCAAACGGACGGTGCGCGCAGGCCATTGCCGACCATGCAGAGCGCCGCGCCTGCCCCTCAACAGTCCGGCCCAGCCCCTGCCAACTATGGCGGCGACTATGCCCCGCCGACCTACGAGCGTCCCGGCCAGCCGAGCGCGCCGGGAATGCCCGACCTGACCCTGGCCTCCTATACGAAGTCGCCCAACTACGACTTCCAGATGTCCGAAGGGCAGCGGAACCTCAACTCGCGCGCTGCGGCGGGTGGTCTGCTGAACTCCGGCGCTGCTGTCCGCGACGCCATCGGCTACGGCTCCAACCTGGCGCTTGGCGACTACAACAACTGGCGCAACAACCAGCTTGGCCAATGGCAGCTCCAGCTTGGCCAGTACAACACCGACCGCAACGTCCTGAACGACAACTTCAACCAGGATCGCGGGTTCGGTTACACCACCTACGCCGATCAGCGCGACACCGGCTATGGTCGATTCGATACCCAGACCAACGATCTGTTCCGCCTGTCGGGCCAGGGTCTCGCCGGGGCTGGCCTGGTGGCGGGCGCCAACAGCAACACCACGGCCAACCTGATCAACGGCAACAACAATCAGGCTTCGACCTCGGCGAACGCGGCTTTGGCTGGCGCGGCCAACACCAACAACCTGATCAACTCCGGTCTCAACGCTGTCGGCTACTACTACGGCAACAAGAGTTCCCCGACCGCGACGGGGGGCGGCTACGCGCCACAGACCTCCTACGGCCCCATCAATCCTTATCGGGTGTAACTCATGGGCATCGACATCCAATGGGACCGTCTGGCCCCCGTCAATCCGCTCGGCAGCGTTCTCCAGGGCTATGAGGTCGGGTCGGAGGCGAAGAAAAAGCGCGTCACCACCAACGCGCTCTCGAACTACGACACCAACCCCGAGCAAGCGATCAGCGACCTGATGTCGGTGGACGCCGAGATGGGGATGAAGCTCAAGGGCGACTACCGCGAGCAGCAGGCCCAACGCCAGCGCCAAGCCACCTTCGGAAAGTACGCCGAGGGCGATTCCGCCGGAGCCCGCAAGGACGCGCTGATGGCGGGCGACGTTGATCTGGTCAAGGTCATCCAGGGCCTTGATGAAGACGCCACCAAGCAGGCCATGGCCCGCGCTGAGCGTCAGGCCGCGCTCATCGTCCCGCTGATGGACGTGCCGTATGCCGAGCGGAAAGCCCGCATCATGCAGATCGCGCCGCAGCTTGAGGAGGCCGGGTACTCACCCGAGCAGATCCAGAACTTCGACCCGACCGACGCGAACATGAGCGCCATCACCGGCCAAGTCCTGGGTCTCAAGGGCCAGCTTGAGCAGCGCTGGAAGGCGCAGGACTTCGGACTGAAGAAAGACCAGTTCGCCGAGACCCAGCGCCATAATCGGGCGGGGGAAGCGGTGTCGGCTGGAAACCTGGGCGTCTCTCGCGCCAACCTCGCCCAACGCCGCGCCGAACATGCCGCGAGGCAGCGTGGCGAGGGCGGCTATGCGGCCCCTGGCGCGGGTGCGGGGCTCCGCATCCTGGGTCCGACTCTTGATCCCAACGATGGATGGCCAAGTGATGCCCGCTGAAGGCGAAATTCGCGTCAATCTCCGCGATCCCAACCGCAAAGCCGTTTTCCAAGGCGGCGTTTGGATCGAACAAACCGGGGGCGGGGCTGGCGCATCGGCCACCGGCTCCACTCCGCGTCCTGAGTACGGCTCCGGCGCTTTTGAGACGCCCGATGGATCGATCCTGCGCGAGAGCAAGAAGGGGGGGGTGCAGGTCATCCGTGGCGCGCAGACCGCCGGAGCCGAAAGCCGCACTCGCCTTCAACTTGGTCTTGGTCCGTCCGTCGCCGCGCAAAAGAACCTGTTCGAGGAAGAACAGTGGAACCAGTCGGCGGAACACCCTGGCGGCTCCAACCCCAACGACAGTATCTGGGGCATGGTCTCCAACATGCTGGCCCCTGAGAACCCGAACGACACCTTGCGGGTGATGGCCTCCAAGAGTGCGGGCGGGGATAGGCTCGCCCGCTACAAGCAGGCCTCCGCCTCTTTCGAGACGGCCTTCCTGCCCATCCTGTCGGGTGCGGCAGTTACGCCTTCCGAAGCCTCGCGCATGGTCAAGGCCTCGCTTCCTGCCCCCGGCGACACGCCCGAAATCCTCGCCCGCAAGGCCACGAACCGAGCCATGATGATCAACGGCGCGGCCAAGCTCCTGGGTCAGCCCCTGCCGTTCCCCAAGGTTGGGGCCATGGACTTCGGCCAGGGCGGCTCGCCCAAAAGCGTCACGCCGGCCAAACCGAAAGCCCCGGCCAAGGTTGGCGGCTTTGAAGTCCTGGAAGTCCTGGAGGACTGAAGATTGCCGATCTTCACCATCAAGACCCCCGAGGGCAAGAAGCTCCGTATCCGAGCCGATACGGAACAAGCTGCTCTGACGGGCGCGCAGCAATGGCACCAGCAGAACGGCGCGACCATCAATCGCGGCTTCGTGGGCGAAACCGTGCGCGCGTTCAAGGGTGGTGTGGACAGGCTGAAGGAGAACAGCCAAGCCCTCTACAGCGACGTAACGTCCCGCAAGACCGCCCCCAACCTGATCCAAGGCCTAAGGGACACCGCGTCCGACATCGGGCGTATGGGCGCCATCGCTGGGGACGCTCTGAGCATCGCGGCTGCGCCCGTCACTGGCGTCACGGAAGCCCTGGCCGTAAAGCCTGCTGCGAGGGCGCTCGCTCAGCTTCCGGGGCAGCGCTACAGCAATCCGAGCGGCATGAATATGCTTGCTCCCGGCCCGATCAAGATGGGTGAACCCCTATCAAGGACGCAAGCGGAAGTTGCGTGGCAGGGCGATGTACGTGGCGACCTGATGGCCGCGATGCCAGCTAAGCCACGCCCCGTGTCCGCCCCGCAGCCGCAAGCCAGGATCGCCGGGCCAACGCTGGACGACACCATAACGGCCTTTGATCGCGCGCGGGTCACGCCCAGCCTGGCTGCGGCGAAAGGCAAGGGCGCGGCGACCGTAACCAATGCCGTGGCGGACAATCCCATCGCAGGCGCTCCGTCCCGCGCTCGCCTCCGTCGCAATCTAGATGAAGTCTCCGCTTCGGCGGATCGCATCAGCACGGGCTACGGGTCCAACCGAGGCCCGATGATTGCTGGTGAGAACGTACAGGCTGGCGTTAAGACCTTCGCGACCGATCCCAAGGCCCCGGCGTCCTTCGAAGCCAAGTCAAATCGACTGTACGACAATGCCTTTGCGGCCATCCCGAACAAGACCGTGGTCCCGACTGAATCTGCCACGACACTGAACGACATCATGACCCGCGTGTCGGCCCCGGCCCTGGCGGACGCCATGAAGGCCCCCAAGATTGAGCAGATTGCCAAGGCGCTCGCCACCGATCAGGGGAAGGTGTCATTCTCCGATCTCCGCGAACTACGCTCCTGGGTGCGGCTCCTCAAGAAGTCAGCCCCGGAGTTGCGCCAGGGGATTGCGGAAGGCGACCTGAAGCGTCTTGAAGGTGCGCTGACCAGAGACATCTACGCCAATGCAACGGCCCTAGGCGGCCCGCAGGCGGCCCGCAAGTTGCAACAGACCGACCGCTTTTATGCGGCGGGCTCGGATCGCATCCAGAAGGCCCTTAAGGCGTTCGACGGAGCCGATGGCGCCAAGTCTGGGGAAAGCACCTTCGCCCGCATCCAGCAGGCGGCAGGCTCCACCAGCAGCGCCGACGCGCAAAAGCTCCTGTCTCTCAAGCGCTCGCTGTCCCCCGATGAATGGGGCGACGTGGCCGCAACCCAGATCAAAAACATGGGGAGGGTATCCAAGGGCTCCGAAGCGGCGATGGAGGCGGACGCCTTCTCGATCAACAACTTTGTCACCAACTATGCCGCGATGTCGCCCCGCGCCCGCAAGATCATGTTCGGATCTATCGGGGGCGGGGGCTCCAAAGCGACAAGCCTTGCTGATGAGTTGGACAATCTGGTTTCGGTGGCGGGTAGGCTGAAGGCGGTGGAGAAGGGGGCTAACGGCTCCAAGACCGCGACAAGCCTTCAGTCGGTCGCGACGGTGAGCGGGCTTCTGTATCCGCCAACGACGGCTGCGACGGCCTGGAGCCTGGGCGGCTTCGCGGCGACGGGCGAGATGATGACCAACCCAGTCGTGGTTCGGGCTATCGCGGGTCTCGCCAAGGCTTCACGCCAAGGCTCTCGCGCCTTGAATGGTCAGATGGGTCGGCTGCGGATTCAGGCTCAAACGAACCCCATCCTTCTTCCCGTATACGTTGAAGCTCAGCGAGCCCTCTTGGCTCCGCCGATAGAAGCCGCAACACCTGTGGCTGCATCAGAAGAACGGCAATAAGCGCCGCCATCTCGAACGGGTCGCCTGAGCTGCAAATCAGCCAGACCGCCGGCCAGAACCACCACTTCATCCACCTGACCTAGCACGCCAGACGTGCAGGGACGAGAGGCCACGCCATGGCTCTACTTTACGAATCCATGCACCGGGCCATGGATGACAGCGGCGTCCCGATGCCGTTCGCCGAACTCTACACCCGCGATCCTGTCGCCACCACGACGCCCAAGGCCACTTACTCGGACCCTGACCTTGATGTCAGCCACCTCAACACCAACCCCCTCGTTGCTGACGCGGCGGGCTATTTCGGGCCGATCTACGCGGCTTCCGATGAGCAGTTCTACCTCATCCTAACCGTGGCGGACGGCGACCCGACAGCGCCCTACAAGGTCTATGCAGATGTTACCGCCATTGGCGGTGACGCCGGAACGAGCTTTGATCGCACCTTCGCCAGCGCCCGGTTGAAGATCACCTCGGGGGAGGTGGACACCGGCATAAGCGGCATTCTCATCCAGACCGGCCCGTCGTCGCCGGACGACACGGGCGGGTCACTGCTGATGCAGGGGCAGGCGGGAACCCAAGGGGATCTTGCTGTCATCGACTACGTCGAGACCAGGGCGACGGGCGACCTTGACGTTGCCGGGGCGCTAACCGTTGGCTCCTCGACCTCCTTCCCGTTCCTAGCCGCATCCGGAAGCCTGGCGTCCTCCAACGTAATCGCCCTGAGCGCCACTTACGACGAGTACATGCTGGTCTTGGACAACCTGTCCTCGACAGGGGGCGTCGCGGTCCGGATCACGCTGAGCTTTGATGGTGGCGGGACCTACAAGACGGCGGCCGGTGACTACACCGGCGTCTCAACGATGATTTCCACCACGACCGTCACCGCCCCCGCGGCGACCAACGGTTATATTGGCATCGGTGAACAGGCGGCTGCCACGTCGATCCTCTACGGCGGCGCCCAACTCCGAATTTACAGCAAGGCCGGCAAGGAAACGACCGTCACCGGCCTCGCGAACCTGGTTCGGACCGGCCCCATTGGCGAGCAGACGCTCTTGGCCACCGCCACGAACGCCAAGGGCTACGGCAAGGCGACCCACATCAAGATTGAGGCCACGACCACCACTTGGTCGGGTGGCCGCTACGCCCTGCTCGGCGTCCCGGGGCTCTAAGCCCTTCCATAACTGAAAAGGAGCCCGCTATGCCGGCATCCGTTACTGGTACTTTCGGCGCCACGGGCCAAAGCGGCTCGTTCGCGCCCTCTCTTCGCAGTCGCGATAGCGCGCAGTTCAACGTCTCGGTGTCGGGGACTTTCGTGGCGACCATCGTCATCGAGCGGTCGTTCGACAACGGGACGACCTGGTTCGTCTGTTCCAGCGACGGCGCGGGGACTGCCGCCAGCTACACCGCGCCCTTTTCTGTGGTGGTTGAGGAGAACGAGCAGAAGACGCTCTACCGCCTAAACTGCACCGCCTATACCTCGGGAACGGGCACCTACCGTATCAGCCAATGACCCTGATCTCGGGCGTTGTCCGCTCTCCAATCCGAGGCCTCACCTCTAACAAGGGTGTGGGGGGGCTCCCAGCGCTCCCCGCCGGCTACGTTTTCCTCGTCCTCGATGACGGGTCCTACGTCGTCACGGACGACGGCTCTTACATCATTGTGGAGGCCTAGATGGCTACAACTCGACTGCTCTCGGCCATGGTGGCGACGTGGAATAACGTCGCGACTACGTTCACCGGCCTGAAGCTCAACGTCACCGATACGGCGTCGGCGTCGGGCTCGCTGCTGATGGACTTGCAGGTAGGTGGGATTTCTCAAGCCAATGTACTGAAGTCTGGTGTTGGCATTGCACGTGTAGAATGGCAAGCGCCATCGGTTTGGGCAACGTCGATACTGTACTTAGGTTCCGGTGCAGATGTTGCTCTACGTCGTGATGCTGCTAATACGCTGGCCCTGCGTAACGGCACGGCGGAGCAGTCCTTCAACGTCTACAACACCTACACCGACGCTTCGAACTATGAGCGGGCAGTGCTTAGGTGGTCGGGCAATGCCCTGATCATCGGCACCGAAAATCTGGGGACCGGGACGCTTCGGGCTACTACCCTCACAGGCTCCACCGTCTCGCTAAAGTCTGGCGCGACCTCGCGGTGGCAGGTAGACACGTCGGGTAATTACATCACCTTCTCTGACAACACCTACGACATCGGCGCGAGCGGGGCGAATAGGCCTCGGACAGGGTACTTCGGAACTAGTGTCAGTGTTGGCGCTGGCTACGGCTGGCTAAACTCCAAGGGCGCGATTACCCAGGCGGTGGATGGTGCTTTCACGTTCTCTAACTTCGCAGGCACCAACTCTGTCACTGCTACCATCGGCGCGGCGAACCTCCTGTCGCTGAATGGCGGTCTGACGCTTGTTGGTCAGCTTACCCCAGGCGGAATTTCACCGGCCGCTACCGGAACTTCCATATCTATTGGTAATGCCGGGTTCTTACAGTTCGGAAGTGGAAGTGGCGGCGCAGCGCGCGGGTTCTTGGACGCGCCTTCTGACGGTTCTTTTCGACTGCATAATGGGGGGGATACCAACTCCGTCACCTTAACCGTCGGCGCGTCGAACCTCCTGACGCTGAACGGGGGGCTCAAGACCACGGGCGCGACATTCGCCCTTCAAACCGCCACGACCCTCACGGACAACGCAGCAGCACAAGTTGCCACCATGACAAACGGCCCAGCGGCGGGGAACCCCACCAAGTGGATCGCGATCAACGACAATGGCGTCACGAGGTACATCCCGGCTTGGTAAGGGCCTCCAAGCGCGCCATAACTACACCCCAACATGAGGCATGAATGACCCCCCAAAACGCCGTCATCGAATACACCGCTCAAGAGGCGGAAGAGTTGATCGCCCTGCTGGATGTCGCCGTGAAGGCCGGTGGGCTATCGGTGGCTTCTGTGGCGCTCAAGCACGCGAGCGTCCTCCAGCAAGCATTCCAGCCACAGACTCCCAGTGAGGCAGTCTCCGAGACGAAAGCGAAAGCGAAATGACGAAGTTCACCGTCGAGATCACCGATCCGGCCCAACTGGCGGCCATCACCGCAGCCCGTGAAGCCTATAACGCCAGCCTTCCCGAGGGCGACGATGCTCCTGCGCCGCTGGCCAATGACGCTGAATACGTCCAGTTCGTGATGGGAATGGCCGCCGAGTCCTACGCCCGCCAGTATGGCTAGACCACGCCCGGCGCGCAGCTTCCACGGCTTCGGCAACCGCCGCGCTGGCTGGCGGCTGACAACCCTGCGCTACCACCCCGGCTTCCGGGTTGGCGCGGTCTTCGGGGTGGTGGTCGGGTTCTTGCTGGCGGCCTACCTGCTGACCTTCGCCCTCGCCGACGATGGCGTGAGCCGGATCAATCGCGAGGCCAACCGCGTCCGCCCCCACCTCGACGCGACGCTGCCCGATGGCGTCTATGACTGTGAGGACTACGCCTGGGCCAAGATCACGGCCCTGTGGTCGGCGGGCCTTGGCGCGCTCGATCCCCGAGCCGTAGTGGTCCGCATCCCCGGCGTGCGCCAGCTTCACATGGTCGTGGAGCTGAATGACGGTCGCGTCCTCGACAACCGCTATGGCCGCGTCCAGACCCGTGCCGGATTGGAGAAGTGGCCCGGGTATGTCTTCCTTCGATCCACGGCTTTTTGACGCGCCCCGGCTTTACAGCTAGGCTCCCTCAACTTTCATAGGGGCACCCCATGCGCACCAAGATTTTCGCCGTTCTCGCCGCCTGCATGGTCTACAACTAAGACCTGACCCACGCGCTCTGGGGTACATGGACATGACCATCGCGCAGTTGGTGCAGCTGTATGCGCCGTTGGCCGGCCTGTTGATCCTCGCCTTCTGGACGGGCCGTCTCGGCCAGAAGGTGGACGACCAGAAGGCGGATATCGACAAGCTCGAAAAGCGCGTCGATGACGTGGAGCGCGAGCGCAAGGAAGATGGCGCGGAGGCCAAGTTCGCCCGCATCGAAGAACAGATGACATCGGTGAAGGACACGCTGCAGCGCATGGAACTAAGGCTCAACGCGGGCGGGCTTCACGTCGCGCCTCCGCTGGGTTAAGCTGGCCGCCACGAAGGAGACCGCCATGAAGTCGACCGCTACCAACCTGCACGCCGGCATGAAGAACCGCTCGCCCATGGCCAGCGACGCGTCGACCAAGCCGCACCCCGAGGGCATCAACAAGGATCCGGTGCGCACCTCCGTCGCGCCCTCGCCGCGCACGCTCGGCCCGCGCACCGCCTGATGTGGCAGTACCGGATCAGCACCGGTACGCTGAAGCTCGACGGCAAGTTCGAGGGCTCCGGCTACTCGGGCCGCGACCCCTGGCGGAACAACCCGGAAGGCAAGGGTGTGGTCTCCTACGGCCCCATCCCGCCCGGCAAGTGGCGCATCGGCCGCCCATACAAGCATGCGACCTTGGGCCCCTGCGTCATGAACCTGGATCCGATCGCCGGCACCGAGACCTTCGCGCGCTCGGCCTTCCGCATCCACGGCGACAACGCGCGCCATGACGCCAGCCACGGCTGCATCATCCTGGGCCCGGCGCTGCGCCAGCTGATAGCCGCCAGCGGCTACACCGTTCTCGAGGTTCTGCCGTGACCCGCCGCATTCCTATGGAAGCGTGCCTGGCGCTGCTGAAGCGGTTCGATCCCGACAACGCTACACCGCAGCAAACCATCGCCACCGCCGCCATGGCGCTGGAAGGCCTGCTGGTCGAGAAAGCCCTGGCCGACCTGAACGACGGCCAGTTCGGCGCCCTGGTCGATCTGTTGGCCTGGCAAGGCGCGGCCTTCTTCAGCGGGTCCACCATCCGGCTCTGGGTCAACACCGGCAACTTCACCCTGCCACCCAAGACCCTCGACAGCTTCGGGCCTCGCGGCATCGCCGAACGAAAGCTATGGAACATGGGAAATTCCCTGTGAGCATCCAGCCCCTGGGCTTCCTCGACACGTCTGTCTTCTCGGCCTGGTTCACGCTGAAGATGAAGGACAAGGTGCAGGACGGTATTCTGCAGCTGCGTGAGCTCCGCGACGATCAGCTTGAGCCTACCGATTGCGCCATCCTGAAAGACTGGAAAAGCGCCCGGGCGCTGCTGTCGCGGATCCGCACCAGCGCCGCGCCGTACTTCAAGGGCCGCGCGCCCCTGTTGGGCAAGGCCTGGGTGGAAGTCCTGCCGCCCGGCGCCGGGACGCCCTGGCTGGCGGACAGCAGCGACTACGCCGAGCAGCACCTGCGCACGCGAACCTGCCTGATCCCGGCGCCCGGCGCGGTCTCCCATTGCGGCCAGGCCGCCGCCGGGCTCAACGTCGGCCTTATCAACCTGTTTGACCACAAGCTGCTGTGCTCGGAAACGAACCATGGCGAGCATCCCCGGGTGCATCTGATTGTCGACGTGAAGATCCCGGTCGATGACCCTGACACTTGAGTGGGGCACGATCGCCGAGGCCCGGGCCGCCGGCATCGAAGACATGCTCGCCCTTCAGTGGGAAGAAATCGACGACGAACGCGAGCGCATCCCCCTGGCCATC
>OFRG01000270.1_pt1 | contig 21873 bp, 20 predicted proteins | sample 1543071 | NCBI WGS metagenome assembly OFRG01 (sample SAMN07774222, study PRJEB24372) | wastewater metagenome | isolation source: WWTP Verbania (Effluent) | place: Italy: Verbania | collected 2015-12
TTTTCTAAAAACAACTTCCCATCTAGAAATTGATCCTTTTTTATTTAAAACAACCCAAGAGTGGCAAGCAAATATAAAAGGTAAGTGCGCTTTACTTCCATAAATAAAAACTTGGTATTTGTTACTATCAATCAATTCTTGCATGGAACTGATTATATCATAGGAACAATCAAGAACTATCCATTGTCTTTTATTAATTTTTAGTGTATTTTATAGAGGTATTTGGGGATCGCCTGCCTGCGCAGGCAGGTCTAACGGTAGGGCAGCAGCCTTAAATTATGTGGTATGTTTATATAATTAAAAGTCTAAAAAATAAGTGGTATTATATTGGTAGTACAGATTCTATCGAAAGACGTTTAGGTGAGCATAATAGTAAGAAAGTCTTATCTACTAAAGCTTATGTTCCTCTAGAACTTGTATGGTCAAGAAGTTTTAGTACAGAAAAAGAAGCAAGAACTTATGAAAAGCTTTTAAAAGATAAACGTATTGAAAAGGAAAGAATCATTAGGAGTTTAGTTTAACATTTGGGGATCGTCTAACGGTAGGACAGCGGCCTTTGAAGCCGTTAATTGGGGTTCGAGTCCCTGTCCCCAAGCTAATAAAAAAACCTCACTCTTTCAAGTAAGGCTGGTCACGAAGTACTTCAAGAACAGGAGTCTTAGGGATAATATTATTGTCCTCTTTAAACAATGCATCAAATGCATTTACCATTACTTTGATATCAAATGCAATACCAAAATATTGGTCGGGTTTATATGCAACTGGAGGATGTTGTAAAGACGTGAAATCAAGCACTGCGCCTTTATAGGTCATGAATGAATGGTTACTAATAAAATATTTCTTATCTTTTGGAACACGGTCATCTGTAGCACTCATACCATAGAATCCTGATACAAATGCAAAATCATCAAGGACTTTGGGTTGCATTTCTGTAAGCATTGCTCCATATAATATGTTATTAGCATGGCACTGATATGCTTGTATACGATTAGGAAGTATGACACCGTTTGGATGTGTATCTAGTATTTTTGTAAAAAACCTTCCAGATTCAGAAAGAAATTTAAAAATAGTCGTAGGTTTAGCTTGTGAAATAAAAGCATTTTCAATCCATTCTTTAAGCGGAATTGATCCATGGCGTTCTTCTCCAAGGAGCATCCCGCTATCATTATATAATTTTCCCATGTGATATTTTTTCTTTCACATTACCATTTCATCCTTATTTGTCAACAAAACCGTTCCAACTTCCTTACAGAGGCCGGCGGGCGTCCCAGACGGAAAGCCGATAATTTGATATAATAAAGAATATGAAAAAGCCAATTTTATATGCATTAGTAGCTGTAGTATATATCGTCTTTATAGTTTCACTTGTAAATTTTACATCTCGCTTTACTTTTAAAGAAAGTATTCTGATGCCAATGACAATGCTTGGGATATTTGTTGTATCAGCGGCAGTAATGGGATTCTTGTTCCTATCCGAACCTCTTAGTTTATATTTGGACGGTAACAAAAAAGGAGCAGTAATCTTTTTTGGTAAAATCGTTGGATCTTTTACTTGTTTTATTGTTATACTTGCTAGTTTGATTTTATTTAAATAAATTCAAACTTAATTTCGAATAAGAAAATAATTCACCTCCCGCAAGCGGGAGGTGAATTATTTTAGAGATTAGTTTTTAAACTATCTCGTACAATTTTGTGAGGTCGTTGTATTCAACGTTCTCACTGAAATAACTGCTGATTGCATTATCGTAAGCAGCCAAAGTCTTGAACGTTTGCAGAAATGCCTTAAAACGCTGAGAGAGTGTAGTATGACCTTGATGAGCATTTATTTGCCCAATGAGCGAATCATATGCTTCAGGGCTGTAATCTGCTACAGTCATAACCCGGTGGAAATTCTTTGCTGCAGCACGAAGTGCTGATGGTCCACCTACGTCAATGTTCCCTCTTGCTATTTCAGGAGTAGCATCAGCGCCTGATACAACTTTCTCAAAAGGATACAGGTCAACAATAGCCAGGTCTATAGGTACTGCATTTTCTCTTTTTAAATCCGCCTGGTGTGCTTCTGAAAACGTTTCAGTCAGGTAGCCAAGAAAGAATTTATGGTGCAGGGTCTTAACCAATCCGCCATCAGTTTCCGGCATACCAGTGTACTCAGCTGCTTCAAAAAGACGGTTTTTAATGGTTTTTAAATCCAATTCCTTGTTAAGAAAATTGAAAGTACCACCACTTGAAAAAATTTTAAGTCCGGGGCATATACCGAACAACTGCTCGACTAACTGCCCAAGCTGGCTTTTATCATATACTGAAATAAAAGCATGCTTAACAGGAACCTTGTCCTGAATTTTTTTTACTTCTCTGATTGCCATAAAAATAGTTTTATTGTTTTTTGAATATTCCTTATAAAACTATCATTTTTGAGCTATTTGTCAATTGAACTTATCACGTCTATACCATATAGTCTATAGATGTTACAATATACGCATATGCATACATCTTCAAGTGAGAAATACTTCTTATTCGCTTTAATATCTATCATTATAATTTTAACTGTTGCCATATTCTTCCCTTTTCTTACTGTAGTAGTAATGGCAGCAGCATTTAGTGTGGTACTTGACCCAGTATACAGATGGACTAAAAAAAGGATTACGAGGGGTGTCGGATGGATAGCTTCTGTAATTACAGTACTAATGTTTCTAATACTTTTATGTGCTCCTCTTTTTACAATAGGTACGCTTGTCTTTAATCAAACTCAAGATGTTTATAATTCTATCTCAGAATCAAAAGATACTAATACATTCATACAAGCAATAGATTTATCTGTTAATAAATTCATGCCAAATGGAGTTATTTTTGATACTCAAGGAAAAATAACAGAGATTGTATCGTTTTTATCTGGGCATGTTACTGGATTTTTTACCTCCACATTAAAAACTATACTGATGTTTATTCTCATGATCTTTACAATATTTTATCTACTAAAAGATGGTGATGAGTGGAAGGACGGTCTTATAAAAATACTCCCATTGTCTGAGGATAATGTAAAAAAAATATTATCTAAACTTGGAAGTTCTATAAATAGCATACTGCGGGGTTACTTCTTCATTGCAATAATCCAAGGCTTATCTGTGGGTATTGGCTTTGCTTTGTTTAACGTCCCTAATGCTGCATTATGGGGAGTGGTGGCAAGTATAGCTTCGTTTATACCTACAATAGGTACATCTATTGTTTGCATACCAGCTATTTTATTCTTGTATTATACGGGAATGGAATTATACGCCCTAGGATTACTAATATGGTCAGTTATAATAGTCGGACTTGTAGATAACGCAATAGCACCTTTTTTAATATCAAAAAATACTGAAATATCTTCTATATTTATATTATTTTCAATCCTAGGAGCTCTTGTATTGGTTGGACCAGTAGGAATACTAATAGGTCCACTCTGTCTTACTCTTCTTTATACTTTAGTATCAATTTATAGAAAAGATATGAAAGCTTAGATTATAAAGAAATCGCAGCAACATATCCAGTTGTCCAACACAATTGAAGTCCGTAACCGCCCGATGGGCGGTTTATGTTTAATAAATCCCCAGTTATATACAAATTTTTGTAGATTTTTGAGCGCATAGTTTTCGTATCAACTTCAGAGAGTATTACTCCCCCATCGGCAACAACAGCTCGATCGTAGCCCATTAAGTTTGTAATATTTATTGGTAATGCTTTTAGAGTATCAACAATTTTCTTTCGCTCTTCGCGTGTTATACTGTGAACTTTTGTTTTAAAATCAATATCACTTAAAATAATTTCTATAGCTTTGGCTGTACCAACAGGTGCAATATCTTTAAATATGGTTGATAGCATTTTATTTTTATTTGTATCAAATATTTTAACAATACGATCGTTTAATGCTCCGTGGTTAGTATCTGGAAATGCATCAATTAGAGCTGTGACTTTCCCAGTTTGAAGGAGATCGCTTACTTTGCTTGCTGAGTTTAGTATAAGTGGTCCAGATAAGCCGAAGTGAGTAAATAAAACCTTGCCAGTTTTACTAAATTCTTTCTTATCCTCTAAAAAGAAAGTAATTTTCATAAAAGATAGAGTCACTCCTGCGAGCATTTTTACCCACGCATCAGAAACTTCAAGTGGTACTATTGAGGGAGTTGGTTCCTTTATATTGTGCCCTAGATCTTTTAAAAATTTAAAGCCATCTCCAGTTGAACCGGTTTCTGGGTGAGACATTCCTCCAGTAGAAAGTATGTATGAATTCGCCTTAAACTCTCCTTGATTAGTAATGACACCTTTGATAGAGTCATTTTCTTTTATTAAACCTTTAACTATGCAACTTGTCTTTATAGAAACTTTATATTTATCCAATTCGTTTTTTAGTACTTTATATACATCATGAGCATTCTCAGTATTTGGAAATGCTCTTTTCCTAGCTTGAACTACAAGAGGAAGACCCTTGCTTTCGAAATATTTAAAAGTATCCTTCATTCCAAATTTATCAAACGGAGAGTATAAAAACTGCTCAGCTTTGCCGTAGTTTTTCAAAAAGACTCTAACATCCTCTTCTGCGTTCGTGATATTGCATCTACCACCTCCAGTAATTTTTAATTTTTCACCTAAAGATTTATTTTTATCTAATATTAGAACTGATTTACCAAGACTCCCAGCAATTGCTCCAGCCATCATACCAGAAGCTCCGCCACCTATTATGACGACATCCCAGATTTCACTATTATTTTTCATTTACATTTAAAATCTTAATTAGAGCAAGCTCAAGAGGTAAAGAAGATATTACAGAGTTTCTCAAAGATTGATACGCTTCGAGCAAAATAGAAAGCGTAGTTGACGATATATACTCAGGCTTTCCTGAAATTAAATTTGTTATAAACTCAATATCTGCCTGTGATAAATTATTTTCTACTGTCTTTTTTGTAGTTGGTGCATATCTTAGCATCAAGGCAAAGCGTAATTTTACTAAAATCATTTTCAGGAAAACATCCATCTCAATATTTTGATTATTTGCTTGTTCTATTATCCCATATCCACTTTCTATATCCTTTTTGGAAATTGCTATAAGAAAGTTATTAACTAGCGTTGTATTCGGAGCACCTGTAACTTCTTCAATATCTGATAATTTTATTTTTTTACCACTCGCAAATGATGTTATTTTCTGAAGAGTGCCTAGTGCATCTCTAAATGCACCGTTAGCAAGTAAAGCTACTAATTCTGGTCCCCCCTCCTCAATAGTATAACCCTCTTTTTTAGCAATATTAGTCACAACTTGAGCAAGTATTGCGTCTGTTGGTTTTTTAAAAACAAATGTCTGACAGCGAGAAATTATAGTTTCAGGAATTTTTTCAAACTCAGTAGTAGCTAAGATAAATACAACGTGTTCTGGTGGCTCTTCTATAGTCTTTAGAAGTGCATTCCATGCATCTTTGGTAAACATATGGACTTCATCTAATATATAGACTTTGTATTTTGAATCGAAAGGTAGTGTACTTACATTTTCACGAATATAACGAACATCGTCTATACCACGGTTTGATGCAGCATCAAGCTCATATATATCACTCTGTGATGATCCTAAGACTTTTGCAATAATGCGAGCTATAGTAGTCTTTCCTGTACCTCTAGGGCCAGATAAAAGATATGCATGGGAAACTTTACCTGCTTTTAGTGCACCTTCAATAACCTTTACAATATGGTCTTGACCAATAACCTCATCAAAACCTTCTGGACGGTATTTTCTATATAATGCAATATTAGAATCTGACATAAGGCTATTATAACAGAAATAACTTAATCCAAAAATTTATTAACAGACTCCTCTATTTGAGAAGAATTTTCTTGCTCCATCAATTCCATACGAAGTTCTTTGGCTCCCTCAAAGCCATTTACATAGGCCTTATAATGCTTTTTCATAATGGAAAAATTTTTAACTTTACCTAGAAGTTCTTCGAAGAGTTTTGTGTGTTCTATCATAACAGATAGCCTTTCCCGTAGTGAAGGAATTTTCTGAGAAAAGTCTTGCGCAGTGCGACTGGCACGAGCAGAGAAAATTTTCAACAGAAAATTATTTGTGCTTTTCTCAGGAAATCCCGAACGAAGGTTAGAAAAAAGCCATGGGTTGCCAAATATAGCACGACCGAGCATTACCCCATCACAACCAGTTTCCTCTGCTAATTCTTTTGCATGGGAAATATCGCGAACATCGCCATTGCCAATTATTTTTGTTTTTAAATTCATCTTGTCCCTAATCTCTACTACTTCCCTAACATGCTCCCACCTTGCAGGAACTAAAGACATTTCTTTACGAGTTCGTGCATGAATTGTAAGCGCTGCAATATCTTGAGATAGTAGAAATGGTATCCATTCATCAATTTGAATTTTATTATAACCAACCCGAGTCTTAACAGATACAGGAATATCACGCCCCGCATCTTTTATCCCATCTTTTACTGCTTGGATTATTTCTCCTGCAACTTTTGGGTTTTTTATCATTGCTGCTCCTGCTCCTTGCTTTTCAATTGACCGATCAGGGCAACCCATATTTATATCGATACCGTCAAAACCAAGCTCTGCAACCAATTTTGAGGCTTCACGCATTTTATCTATATGAGCAGAGAAAAGTTGAGCCACTATTGGTCTCTCTGCTTTAGAGTACATTAGATCATATTTCAAAACTTCTCTACCTGCGCTTGCAAGACCATCAGCAGATACAAATTCTGTCCAAGTGACATCTGGTTTTCCATATTTACATATAATACGACGAAAAGCAGCATCGGTAACATCTGCCATTGGAGCCAGAACAAAAAATGGTTTTGGTAATTTTTCCCAGAAATTATTCATTAAAATACTATTGAAACTTGTACAAAACCTTATTTTTAAACCTCATATCTATGTATAGAAGACTAGTATACTTAGAATATATCTCACTTGCAAATGAATCTTTAGACATAGATAGAGATAGATTATCTAATATTTTTTCTAGATGAAAATCGTTGTTAAATATTATTTTAGGACTAGTAGCTAAGGGATCATGATCAAGATACAAAGTACTAGTACCATCTTTTTCTATAACTAAGTAGTTTGGCTTTAACTTAAATCGAGTTATACCTTCTATAAAACGCACATAGGAATGAAATGTTTCTTTTGGTAGGATCTGTTGCCCCATGATATCAGTTTTCTCTACAACTGGTGCATAGTATTTAAAATAAATATTGCCAGAGAAGTAAGGTGCTTTATCAAATATATAACCGTCGTCATTTATAAAATAACAATTTTCTCCAACATCTAAATCTACTTCTGGAACACTCGCACCGCAATAAAGAGCAGTCCCAGAGCGTTCGGATATATCTACATGTAGAGTATTTAGATTATCACGATAGATTGACAGCTTATCAATACGAGTAAAATTCTTTATCAAATTATTATAAATATACTTCTTAGGATATATGAAAATATTCCTCTTCGTAAATAACTTAAGATATTTACCGGAAATATTTTCATTTATTATATCTTCAACATCTGAAGAATTAATAATGCGTGTTCCTGTAACTATTATTTTATTAATAGTTACTCTGGTATTAGAAGAAAAATATCCTGATGCATAAACAATAGATAAAACAAGTATAAATACTAATAAGGAAAGTCGAATTCGCCGTGCGCGAGCTTTACGCTTCATATCTTCTATGCGCGGTGATGTCAAAATATCTTTCATCATTGTAAATTAACTAATTATTTCTTTACCTAAATATTTCTGTAAAACTTCTGGGATTTTTATACTACCATCTGCTTGTTGAAAATTCTCAATTAGTGAGACGAGAATTCTAGGTGTGGGTATTGCTGTACAATTTAAGGAGTGTGTGTAACGAACCTTTCCGTTTTCATCTCTGTACCTAATGCCCAGACGTCGTGTTTGGAAATCATGAAAATAAGATGCAGAAGATATTTCTCTATATTTTTCTTCTTTTGGTATCCAGAGATTCGTGTCATACATCCTGACTTTTGCAAAACCCATATCTCCTGTACAGGCATCCACAACTTGATAAGGAATATTTAGTGATTGAATAAATTCTTCAGTATTTTTTTGAATCTCTTCATGATGTTTAACAGATTCTTCATGACTTCCCTCACAAAGAACAACCTGTTCAAATTTATAAAATTCATGCACACGAATAAGACCTTTTATATCTTTTGTATGACTTCCTGCTTCGAGGCGAAAACATGGTGAAAATCCAAGCATTTTAACAGGAAGTTTATTTTTATCTAAAATCTCATCCATATACATACCCATGAGTGGAACTTCGGATGTTCCTACAAAATAACTATCATCTTGAGCTTTATATATATCGGCTTCACCTTGAGGAATGAAAGCGCATCCAAGTAGCGGTTCGCGCTTGGTATTAATAGGGGGAATTATAGGATTAAATCCTCGATCACCCCAAAAATCCAAAGCATAATTCCAAATTGCAAAACAAAGACGGACGCCTTCACCTGTCAGAAAGTACCCTCTGAAACCATGAACTTTGGTTCCACGCTCAATATCTAGCATTCCTAACTTTGTCATTATCTCAACATGATCTTTTGGCTCAAAAGAAAATTGTGTTTTTTCTCCCCAAGTTCTTATTTCAATATTTTCATCTTCAGATGCTCCAAGCGGAGAAGTTGGTTCTGGAATATTGGGTACAGACAACATAATGGATTGCCATTCTTTTACAGTATCGCGCAAACTCTCTTCTTTCTCTTTCAATTCATCTTTGACAATTCTCATCTCTTCAATCATTTGAGATCTAAGAGTTGGATCAACATTGCCACCCATAGAATTACTAACTTTGTTCTGTTCACTGCGTAAAAATTCAACCCTAGAAAGAATCTCCAGCCTCTTATCATCTAGAGTAATTAACTTATCCAAATCAATATCCGTATGCTTTTTTTCAGCTGCAGCTTTTACTATATCCTTATTTTCTCGAATAAATTTGATATCTAACATATGGCTCCAGTATATAAAAAAATGATAGAATAGACAAATAGATAATTTATGGATTTGATAACAAAATTAAAACCAGAAAATTTTCCAAGAGCATTGTTGGAAATTCCTCAGCCACCAAAAGAGCTTTATATGCGTGGAATATTGCCACCACCAGACTACATATATCTAGCAGTTGTAGGTTCTAGGAAACACACTACTTACGGTAAAGATGCTTGTGAAAAATTAATAAAAGGATTGAAGGGTTATCCTATAGTTATAGTATCTGGTCTTGCTCTTGGAATCGATTCAATCGCACATAAAGCTGCACTCTCAGCTGGACTAATCACTCTTGCTATGCCTGGCTCAGGACTCGACAATAAAGTACTCTACCCGCGAAGCAACGCTAACCTTGCTGATGATATAGTTAGGAATGGTGGTTGCATATTGTCTGAATTACCTCCAACAATGAAAGCAGAACTCTATACTTTTCCTCAAAGGAATAGACTTATGGCAGGGATATCCAGAGCAACCCTTGTTATTGAAGCAGCTGATAAATCAGGCACATTAATAACAGCCAGGATGGCTCTAGATTATAATCGAGATGTACTTGTCGTACCTGGTTCAATGTTTTCAGAAACTTCATCTGGTACAAACAAACTAATAAAACAAGGTGCAACACCTATAACTTCAAAAGAAGATTTATTGGAAGCTCTTGGTTTTGAAGTTGAAAAATCAAAAGAAAACAAATCAGATAAATACAAAGAGTGTGGTAAAGATGAGTTAAAAATTATCTCATTGTTAAAGGAACCGATAGAGCGTGATGAATTGATAAGAGCGTCTGGGATGGAAACATCGAGAGCAAGCGCATTGCTATCTATAATGGAAATAAAAGAATTAATTAGAGAGGAACTCGGTGAGATTAGATTGATTTGATTTGCAAAAAAAATTAATTGGTGTTACTAATAGAGTCATAATGAAATTACTGATTGTTGAATCGCCATCAAAAGCAAAAACTATCGAGAAATATCTTGATGGCGCTTTTACTGTACGCGCGTCTGTCGGGCATATTCGTGATTTACCAAAATCAAACAAAGCTGCAATTGATATAGAGGCAGGCTTTGTCCCTAATTATGAAATATCAAAAGGAAAAGAAAAAGTTGTAAGTGAATTGAAGCATCTAGCAGAAAAAGCAACTGAGATAATGCTCGCAACAGACCCTGATCGCGAAGGTGAAGCTATATCTTGGCATTTAAAAGAAATCTTAGACGCAGATAAGAAAATAAAAGGTAAAATAAAACGTGTAACTTTCCACGAAATTACAAAAGAAGCAGTGGAGGAAGCCTTGAGGGAACCTCGCAATATTGATGAGGACTTAGTAAAAGCTCAAGAAGCGCGTAGGGTTCTAGACAGACTCGTAGGTTATGATCTATCCGGGATAATTTGGAAAAAAGTTAGATACGGACTATCAGCTGGACGGGTCCAATCCCCTGCCCTTCGAATAATCATGGAGCGTGAGCGTGAGATACGTGCATTTATCCCAGAGCAATATTGGATTCTTGAAGGATTATTTGAGACAGAGAAAAAAGAAAAGGTGACTCTCTCATGTATCGAAGAACCTCGTAATAAAAAAATAGTTGAGAATATTCTTTCCCTTGGAAATAAAGAAAAGTGGTTTATTAAAGACCTAAAAACATCTGAACAAAAAAGAAGTCCTAGGGCGCCGTTTACAACCTCAACTCTTCAACAGACAGCAAGTACTAGATTGGGATTTTCTCCTTCTCGTACCATGCAAGTAGCTCAGAAACTGTACGAGCAAGGTTTTATTACTTATATGCGTACTGATAGTACAAATTTAGCCGTAGCTGCTCAATCACAGATAAAGAGAGTAATTGAAAATAAATATGGCAAAAATCAAGTTGAGATAAGATCATACAAAACAAAGTCTAAAAATGCGCAAGAAGCTCATGAAGCTATCCGTCCAACTCACGTAGAATCTATGAATGAAGGGTCCACAGACGAGCAAAAAAGACTTTATCGATTGATTTGGGAGAGAACTATTTCTTCACAAATGATAGATGCTAAGTTAATGAAAACTAAGATTATTGCAAATATAAAAAATGGAGACATCCCTGACTTTGTTGCAAATGGTTCACGAGTTATATCTTTAGGTTGGCTCGCTTGCGAAATAGAAGCGCGCGGAGAAGATGTAGAACTCCCTCTAGTAGAGGCAGGGGAGGAATTAAAACTTTTAGAATTAAAAGATATAGAAAAATTTACAGAACCTCCAAATAGATATACAGAGGCAGGATTAGTCAAAGAGCTTGAAGCTCGAGGAATTGGCCGACCTTCTACTTATGCATCAATCATGAGAACTATTGAAGAGCGAGGTTATGTAAACAAAGAAGGGCGTACTCTTTTCCCTACTGATACTGGAGATGTTGTCTCTAGTTTTTTAGAGCAAAACTTTGCTGAATATATTAGTGATACATTTACTGCGGAAATGGAAGATCAATTAGATGAAATATCCCGTGGTGAACGTGAATATATAAAGACCTTAAAAGAATTCTATACTCCATTTAAGAAGGAACTAAAAGAAAAAGATAAACTTGCAAAGGCAACCAATATGGGTGAAGCGCCTGTTGGAATGCTTTGCCCAAAATGTAAATCTTCTATGATAATAAAACTTGCCCGTAATGGTAAGTTTTATTCATGTTCTAAATATCCAGATTGTGATGGTGCTCGTACTATGGAAGGTAATGTCTTGGAGGGTCCAAAAGAAACTGGTGAGGTGTGTCCACTTTGTGGAGATAAAAAAGGCAAATCAGGTGGTGGCAAACTAGTTATACGTGAGAGACGAGACGGAACAGGAACTTTTATATCTTGTTCACGATATCCTAAATGTAAATTTATAAAGCAAGATGAAGAAGAGATGAAAAAGAAAATGACCGATGTCACTTGCCCAGTATGCGGTAAAGGAAAAATGATGGAGCGCCGTGGACGCTTTGGAATATTTTACTCATGTAGCAACTACCCAGATTGTAAAAACGCTATCAAAGCAAAACCAACAGGTAGAACATGTGAACTTTGTGGATCACTTATGATGGAAGGAACAAAAACAATACCAGAACGTTGTAGTAATAAAATGTGTAAGATGCATAATCCGCACAAACACGGAGAAAACATAAAATCGAACAAAAAATAATTCAACTTTCAGAAAATTCTCCCTTAGGCTATACTTATACATATGCCTAATATAAACGATATATTTCAAGCTATTCCAGATATCACAGCTCGTGGTAAAACGCTTTTAGAAAAGGCTTATAAATTCGCACAAAAAGCCCATGATGGACAACTTCGAAAAAGTGGAGAGCCTTACTTTGTACATGTATTTAAGACTGCTAAAAATTTAGCAGACCTTGGTATGGGTCCGACAGTTATCACAGCTGGATTTTTACATGATGTACTTGAAGATACAAAAACTACTGAAGAAGAGCTTACTAAAGAATTTAACCAAGAAATAGTATCTCTAGTTAAAGGTGTTACAAAACTTGGTACTGTTAAATATAAAGGGATTGAAAGAAATGTAGAAAACTTGAGAAGATTCTTTGTTTCAATGACAGAAGACTTAAGGGTTCTAGTTATCAAACTTGCAGATAGGCTCCACAATATTGAAACTCTGGAGCACGTACGTCCTGATAAGCAAAAACGTATCGCTCTTGAGACCCTCGAAGTCTATGCTCCCCTTGCAAATCGTCTATCGATGGGTAAGTTAAAAGGCCGACTTGAAGATGCTGCTTTTAAATTTGCTTATCCAAAAGAATACGAAGAAGTCAGAGCACTTCTAATAAGTAAAAAAGAGGTAGAAGAAAAATATTTATTTGAAGTGAAAGATGCTCTTATAGATAAATTGAAGAAAGATAAAATTAAAAATACTCACGTAGACTATAGGCAAAAACATTTGTATTCACTTTGGAGAAAACTGAAGAAATATGATATGGATATTAGTAAGGTTTACGATATCTTAGCGCTAAGAGTAATAGTTGAGTCAGTAGCTGATTGTTACCATGTTTTAGGGCTTATACACGGAGCTTGGACTCCTCTTCCAAATAGATTTAAAGATTACATAGCTACTCCAAAGATAAATGGCTATCGGAGTCTTCATACCACAGTATTTACAGGAACAGGAGGAATAGTAGAAATCCAGATTCGTACATACGAGATGCATCGTGAAGCCGAGTACGGAGTTGCTGCTCACTTTGCATATAAAGAAAAGAAAGAGAGTAAAAATATAGACTTGGAGCAATTCGACTGGATAAATCAACTTCGTAATTTAAATATTGAATCTGAGAGCAAAAAAGAATCTCCTGAAGAATTTTTGAAAAATATAAAAATGGATTTCTTCAAAGATAGAGTCTTTGTATTCACACCAAAAGGTGACATTATAGACCTACCAGAAGATTCAAGTGTTATAGACTTTGCTTATGCTATACACACAGATATAGGCAACCATGCTCAAAGTGCCAAAATAAATGGCAAAAATGTTGCACTTCATACTAAACTCCATACCAATGATATTATAGAAATACAGGTCAACAAAAACACAAATCCATCATCAAAATGGCTCGATCACGCAAAAACTGGCCTTGCTCGTAAGCACATAAATAATTATCTAAAAGCAAATAGCTTGCTTTCAAAATTTCTATCTTTTGGTAAATCTTAAATTGAGAAATTCTTAATATTGTAGAGATCTAGATCTTCTTCGGCTTGAGCTTTTTCTTCAGGTGTTTGATCATCTAGCATTGCTATTTCTTCTTTATCTAAAGAGACTGGATTACTCTCCCTTTCTTGAGTTTCTGTACGACTTGCAATAAACCTCTCCATCATCTCATCTGGGCTTTTGCCTTGGTTGGACTTAATTAGATCCAAGATCATATGTAGGTCATCATTTGAAAAGAAGTCGATAGTTATCTGCCCCCCGTTTTCTCTACGATCAATATGAACACGTGTTCCAAGAGTCTCTTGTAATTTATCCTCCATCTCTGCAATTTCAGGGTCTGGTAAATATTCTTTTTTTCGAATTCTATCTATGGCAATTCTTCTAGCATATTTTTCAGCATCACGAACAGTCATCTTCTTCCACATTATTTCCTTGAACAATACCATTTGTTCTTCTGGTCGATCAGAAAGCATAAGTATAGGCCTAGTGTGGCCTTCGTTAATTTTTCCTTCAGATAGAGCATCGAGAATCTCTTGTGGAAGAGCAAGTAGTCTTAGAGTATTTGAAACATGTTCACGACTCTTCCCTACTTTCTGACCAATCTGCCCATGTGTAAATTTAAACTCTTCTACAAATCTAAAAAATGCTCGAGCACGCTCAACAGGATTTAAATCTTCGCGCTGAAGATTTTCAATGATAGCAAGCTCGAGCTTTGCCATATTATCATCACCAACTCGAATAATAACTGGCACTTGTTCAAGCCCTGCAAGTTTTGATGCACGCAAACGGCGCTCTCCGGCTATTAGCTCATATTCAACTGCAATACCCCCATCCTCTTTCTGTACTTCTATACGAGAAACTGTTAGGGGTTGCAAAACTCCGTATTGGCGAATTGAATCAGAAAGGTCGCGAAGACGAGCTTCATCGAATTCACGGCGAGGCTGAAAAGGGTTTGGTTTAACTTTTTCAACATCAACCCAAAAAATTGAATTACTATATAGCTGTGACATAAAGCTATTTTAGCATATTTGTATTGTGTTGAAAAATTAAATGAAACCGTGTATACTCTCCCTATCGCGTCGGTGGTAGAGTGGTCAATTACAACAGACTGTAAATCTGTCGGCTTCGGCCTACGGAGGTTCGAATCCTCCCCGGCGCACACAGGATAAATAAAACCTCCCAATTGGGAGGTTTTATTTATTATAAGGAGAAGGCTTAGAAATTTTAATGTTTGATTTAATTTTTTTCCCGCCAGAACGGCTATCAAGTCGGGCAGGCTTTTTCATTTCAATTGAAAGCTCTTCGCCCTTCATATCAACCACAACTACATCGCCTTTCTTTACACCTTTAGATATTATAAATGAAGCAATCGGGTTTAATATCTTATCTTGAATAAGTCTTCCGAGTGGTCGTGCGCCATAATGTGGGTTGTAGCCCTCTTTAGCTAGATAAGCCAATGCTTCATCGGAAATTTCAAGTTCGATATTTTTATTTATTAAGCGCTCTCTAATAATATTAATTTTAATATCAACGATTGTTCGGATAACTTCAAGCGACAACACGTCAAATACAATAGTATCATCGAGTCTATTTAAAAACTCTGGACGAAAGTGATCTTTCAAACTTGCTAAAACCTTTTCCTTAGTTGCTTTATATTCATCAGCTTTAGAATTATTGGTAAATCCAAGGGATTCCATCTTCTCTATAAAGTTTGAACCAATGTTTGAAGTAAGGATTATTATTGTGTTTTTGAAGTTTACAATTCTACCTTTTGAATCAGTAAGTCTGCCTTCATCAAGAACTTGTAGTAATACATTGAAAACTTCGGGGTGAGCTTTTTCTATCTCATCAAACAAGATTACAGAGTAAGGTCTATGACGAACAGATTCCGTGAGATTTCCAGATTCGTCATATCCAACATATCCAGGCGGTGAACCGATGAGCTTTGAGACACTATGACGCTCCATATATTCGCTCATATCTACACGTATAAGGGCTTTGTCGTCGTTGAACATGAAGCTTGCCAGAGCTTTTGTAAGCTCAGTCTTTCCAACCCCAGTCGGACCCAGGAAGATAAATGAGCCTATTGGTTTATTTGGGTCTGAGATTCCAGCACGAGAACGACGAACAACATTTGAAATTTTCTCGATTGCTTCATCTTGACCTACAACTCGCTTCTTTAACTCGCTTTCCATATTAGCGAGTTTTTCACGCTCTTCTTCAAGCATTTTTACAAGGGGAATACCAGTCCAACGAGAAACAACTTCCGCAACGTCTTCTGCTGTAATATCTTCTTTTAAAATCCTTCGAGATTTTTGTAATTTCTTTAATTTTGAAAGTTTGGATTCAAGTTTTACTTCGAGTGCTGGTATTTCTCCATAACGAATTTCGGCTGCTCGGGCAAGATCAGAGCGCATCTCGGCATTCTCTCCTTCAAGACGAAGAGTTTCCAAATCTTTTTTAATTGAACGAATTTCAACTACTGTTTCTTTTTCATTTTTCCATTTCAATTCAAGTTCTTTGGTTTTTTCTTTTAGGTTAGCAATTTCTTTATCTATATCTTTGACCCTATTTTTTGCCTCCTTATGTTCTTCAGATTTTATAGATGCACGTGCAATTTCCTTTAGGAGAGCTTCTTTTTCAATTTCAAATCGCATTATCTTTCTATGAGCATCTTCAAGGATTGGTGGCTTATTTTCAAGTGAAATACGGAGTGCTGAAGCAGCTTCATCTATTAGGTCTACTGCCTTATCTGGAAGATATCTATTTGTTATATAACGGGTAGAAAGATTAACTGCAGAGATAATAGCATCATCTGTAATTCTAACCCCATGGAACAACTCATATTTCTCTTTTAATCCACGCAATATTGCAATTGCATCATCCACGCTCGGTTCATCGATAAATATTGGTTGAAAACGGCGTGCTAAGGCTGGATCTTTTTCAATATGTTTTTGGTATTCTTTTAGAGTCGTTGCTCCAATTGCCCGAAGTTCACCTCGAGCAAGAGCTGGCTTTAGCATATTTGAAGCATCTAGCGACCCTTCAGCACTTCCTGCACCAACTATAGTGTGTATTTCATCAATAAAAAGAATTATCTTGCCATCTGATTTTTCAATTTCTTTCATAATTCCACGAAGACGCTCTTCAAACTCTCCTCTGTATTTTGTACCAGCAAGAAGAAGTCCTAAGTCAAGCGATACAATTTCTTTATCACGCAAACTCTCGGGAACATCATTTTTTGCTATTCTCTGAGCAAGGGCCTCTGCTACAGCTGTTTTACCAGTACCAGCCTCGCCAATCAGTATTGGATTATTTTTAGTGCGACGAGAAAGTATCTGCATCATTCGCATTATTTCAGTATCCCTACCAATAACTGGGTCGAGTTTATCTGCTCTTGCAAGATCTGTAAGATTGCGAGTAAATTTAACCAATAATTTTGGTTTTTTTGCAGTATTTGATTCAGTTACATTCTCATTTCTAAAGATCTCAAGAATATTCAAAACTTGATCTTTCTCAATTTTAAACTTACCCAAAAATTCTCTAGCTTCCCCAGGAGTTTCAAGTAAAGAAACAAATAGATGCTCTGTGGAAACAAATTCATCTTTTAAACTTGAGGCGACTTTACTCGAATTCTCAATAGCAGAAGCAAGATCTGGAGTAAGATAAAGTTGGTATGATGGCGAGAGAGTATTACGACTCTCAGGAGATTCTATCATCTCGACAAGATTATCTGTCATAAGCATCGTATCTATATCCATACGATCAAGAATCGATATAACCAATGAATCCTCTTGTATTAGTAAGGCTGTCATCAAATGGAGGGCGTTCACATGGTTTTGACCACGTTCAATAGCAAGCTCATGTGCTTTTCTTATTGCCTCTTTCGCTTTAGTTGTAAAGTGATTAAATGGTGGCATATATATTATATATAAAACGATTATTGTTTATTGTCAATCTTTGAATTTGTGTCCCCTGTTTTTGTATCATCAACTTTTTTCTTTTGAGAAATCTTTAGTATTGCAAAACCATTTGAGAATTTTTTTATAACAGTCGCATCAAAATCTGTTTTACTCAGGATAACTTTATAAATTTCCTTCTCTGTTAAAATACTTGAGTCTACTAAAATCAACCCGACATCAGAAATTATAATTCCTTGGCCAAGAGGTTTTGGTTCTTCTGTAGAAGGATTACCAGGCAACTGTACAGAGATCGCATCTTCCGCATATATTGATATCATTGCATCGCCATCTCCAAAAGAAACTCCTTCTTTTGATGAATCTTTTTCTGTATTAACTACAGGAGCTTGTACTGTTGTTACTTTTTCAATAGTCCGCTGAATAACGTTATTTATCGTTTGAGGTACACTTTTAGGCATTTGCTGCATTATAGAGACTGTAATAATCCCTGTTGCAATAGAGACAACGAAGGTTATTAGTAGAGTAAGCAAGACTAATTGTGTTTTGTTGAGTTCTTTTATATCCATTAGTCTATTATAGCATAGCTGTCAAACCTATTTCCACTTGCTATATTTGTTCAAAATATCCTTTATAGCAAGAATTAATTTATCAATATCCGGTTTCGTAGTTCGCCTACCTAACGTTATTCGTATGGAACCTTCTATTGAGTTAGATTTTAAACCTTGTGCTTTACGTATTGCAGATATCACATAAGATTCATCAGGGCTCTCACTCTTACAAGAACTTTTCGAGGATACTTCTATCCCCTTCGCATCAAGTTCAATAACGAGGAGTTCGCTTGATATACCAGATACAGAAATATTTATATTATTTGGAAGTCGGTTTTTTAAATCACCATTTAAAATTATTTTATAATCAGCTATTTTGCCTGATAGGGATAATAGTTTCTTAATACTATAATCACGTATGCTAGTAAGCCTCTTTGATTCCTTGATTTTTATTTTAGATACAATTTCTAAAGCTTTTGCAAAACCTATAATAAGTGAGAGACTTTCAGTACCCGAACGCAAACCAAATTCTTGTCCTCCCCCAAAATAAAGCGGTTCCAATTCGACAATCCTTTTTTTATATAAAGCACCAATACCTTTTGGACCATATATTTTAGAACTATTAAATGACATCATATCAACACCTAATTTCTCAATATTTGAAGTTTCTAAGTAATTTATAGCCTGGCATGCATCTGTGTGGAAAAGAGGTAGGGTTGAATTATTATTTTTTCTAAAATGTCGAATGGCTTTTGCTATGTCTATTATCGGTTCTATGGTGCCAATTTCATTATTTGCATAAGAAACAGATACTAGTACAGTATTTGTCTTTAGAGCCTCATAAATATCTTTCGGATTTATTAGACCATTTTCATCTGGATCTATATAGGTAACTTCTGCCAAACTATTTACTTCGAGTATTTTACAATTCTCAATTACAGCAGGATGCTCGATTGATGTTGTAATTATGTGTGGTATTTTTTTACCTTTAAAATTACGAACTGTACCCAAAATAGCGAGTGCAACACTCTCAGTCCCTGACCCAGTGAATATTATCTCGTCTTTATGGGCATTTATAGATTTAGCGATTTGATTTCTTGCCTTTTCAATGACTTGTCTGACTTTTACGCCGCTTGTATGTATAGCACTTGGATTAGCAAAAAAAGATTCTGTAAATGCCATACTGTTTTTCACCTCTTTATCTATCGGGGTCCCGGAAGCGTAGTCTAGATATATAATTTTTTTTATTCATGAATAATATACATTATCACTATATCACAGCATTGTAAAAAGCCGAGAATTCATATATACTCTCCTAAGCTATGAGTATGACTATCCTTATTTATATATTGAGCGCCATTATAATACTTCTTCTAATCTGGGTTATAGCAGTAGAGCGAAGATTGAAAAAATTCTTCATAGGAAAAAATGCACAGAGTTTAGAGAGTTTAATGGTAGATATATCTAAGCAAGTTGAGAATCTAAAAAACACTCAGGTAGAGATAAATAAGCACTTAGTCACTGTAGATAGTAGATTAAATAAATCAATCCGCAAAGTAGAAACACTGCGATTTAATCCGTTTTTAGACGCTGGCAGCAATCAGAGTTTTGCTATTTCATTCTTAAATGACGAAGGTGATGGAGTTATTATATCTAGTTTATATGCTCGAGATAGGATGAGTATATTTGCAAAACCAATCACATCTGGTAAATCAGAATTTGAACTCTCTACTGAAGAGAAAGAAGTTCTAAAGAAATCTAAGTAACAAAAAAAATAATATGAACCCTCAAACTAAAAAATCACATATTGTGGAACGCTCTCCTGTCGTTGTTGTCATGGGACATGTTGATCATGGCAAATCAACACTTTTAGATTATATTCGTAAATCAAACATAGTAGAAGCCGAAGCAGGTGGTATCACCCAACACATAAGTGCATATGAAGTAAGTCATAAGGATGAGAAGGGTGAAAATAAAATGATCACATTCCTTGATACACCAGGACACGAAGCATTTTCTAAAATGCGTGCCCGCGGTGCCTTTACAGCAGATATTGCTATCCTTGTCGTATCTGCTGAAGACAGCGTAAAGGCTCAAACACTTGAAGCTTATAACACTATATTAGACAACAAAATACCTTACATTGTTGCTATAAATAAGATAGACAAACCAAATGCGAATATAGAAAAAGTAAAAATGGATTTGGTAGAAAAAGGTATATATTTGGAGGGTCTAGGTGGAGACATACCGTTTGTCCCAATATCATCTAAAAATGGAGACGGTGTCAGCGAACTCCTTGATATGATTTTGTTGGTATCAATGATGCATACACTCACTGGTGATAATGAAATACCCGCTACTGGTATCATAATAGAGGCAAATCGTGAACCAAAACGTGGTATATCAGCTACCGGTATCATAAAAAATGGAACTTTAAAATCTGGCATGTTTGTGGCTTGTGGTAATGCTCTAGTAACAACAAGAATACTAGAAAACTTTTTGGGTAAAAATATAAAGGAGGCTTCTTTTTCCTCCCCTATTAAACTTATTGGTTTTGATATTATGCCTGAAGTTGGGAGTGAGTTTGTTTCCTTTAAAACCAAAAAAGAGGCAGAAGCTTATATAGAAAAAATAAAAGATGGTCAATCATTAGTAAAAAACGATGATACTAAAATAAATCAAGCAGAAAAAATAATCCCCATACTTATAAAAACCGATGTCTCTGGAACAATTGAGGCTATTGAGAAAGAAATTGGTAAATTAAATTGCAACGAAATATGTTTCAAGATAATCGGTGGAGGTGTTGGAGCAATCAATGAATCCGACCTTAGGATGGCAAGTATCAATAAAGACACTGTAGTATTTGGCTTTAATACAAAAATAGACAACGGGGCTCGTGACTTAAATGAGCAATTAAAAGTTGATATTGAGACTTTTGATATTATATACAAACTGGTTGACCGGTTGAAAGAAATAATTGAAGAACGAAGACCTCGTCAAGAACAGATAGAAGTTATAGGTATAGCTAAGATATTAAAAACTTTTAGTTCTACAAAAGACAAGCAGGTAATCGGTGGTAAAGTACTGACTGGAAGAATAACGGATAATAGTAATGTAAGAATAATGCGAAGAGAATTTGAGATAGGCCGCGGAAAGATTGTGGGCTTACAGACTAATAAAATAAAAGCCAGAGAAGTATTAGAAGAAACCGACTGTGGAATGTTGGTTGAGTCAAAGATAGATATTGCCCCTGGCGACTTACTAGAAGCTTTTATTATGGTTGTAAAATAATATGGATAAAAAAGAATTCAGAGGTCAAAAAATAGCTGGTCACATAAAAGAATTAGCAGCTACATATATAGAACGAGAAGCCGGAAACACTTCGATGATCACAGTAACTAGAGTTTTAATCTCTCCTGATAACAAGAATGCAACAATAATGATAAGCGTACTGCCTCGTGAAAAAGAAAACGCTGCTTATGGTTTTATTAAGAGAAACCTTGGAGATTTAAGGAAGCATATAACTAAAAATTTAAAAATAAATCCAATTCCATTTTTAAATGTCGAGATCGATGAGGGTGAAAAGAATAGACAGAAAATTGACGAATTACTATTAAACAGTTAGGATTTATTCACGGCCTAGTCGCCAAGTGGTAAGGCAAAGATCTGCAAAATCTTTATACGGCGGTTCGATTCCGCCCTAGGCCTCAA
>OFRG01000271.1_pt1 | contig 21869 bp, 25 predicted proteins | sample 1543071 | NCBI WGS metagenome assembly OFRG01 (sample SAMN07774222, study PRJEB24372) | wastewater metagenome | isolation source: WWTP Verbania (Effluent) | place: Italy: Verbania | collected 2015-12
GGAGCCAGGGAGGAAAGATGGAGATTGGTGAGAGCGCGTACGGAAAGATTCATGCGTGAGATCGTTTTTCGGCCTCTTCAAGCTTCAGACGCATATCTTCTTCCTCGAGCGCCATGATGATCGGATCGATGGCGCCAGCCAGGATGCCCGGAACATTGCTCCAGGACTGCTTGATCCGATGATCGGTGATGCGGTCTTGCGGATAGTTGTAGGTGCGGATCTTCTCGCTCCGATCGCCAGTACCGATCTGGCTGTTGCGGGCATCGCCGAGTTCCTTGGCACGGCGTTCTTCTTCGGCCTGGAGAAGGCGGGAGCGCAGGACCTTCATAGCCTTCTCCTTGTTTTTGATCTGGGACTTCTCATCTTGGCAGGAAACGACAAGCCCGCTCGGCAAGTGAGTGATGCGGACGGCGCTGTAGGTGGTATTGACCGATTGGCCGCCAGGGCCGGATGAACAAAACGTATCGATACGGAGATCGCTCGGGTTGACGCTGATATCGACTTCCTCTGCCTGCGGGAGGACGGCGACCGTGGCGGTAGAGGTATGGATGCGTCCGGCCTTTTCGGTTTCTGGCACGCGTTGGACCCGATGGACGCCGGATTCATATTTGAGCTTAGAATAGACCGGATACTCGCTTCGGCCGCGGGTAATTTCGAAAACCGCTTCTTTGAAGCCGCCGACTTCCGTCTGGTTGGAATGCATGAGCGAGGTCTGCCAGCCAAGGCGTTCGGCATAGCGTGAATACATACGAAAAAGCTCGGCCGCGAAGAGACTGGATTCATCTCCTCCGGCACCGGCACGGATTTCGACGATGATATCTTTGTCGTCATTCGGATCTTTCGGCAGGAGGAGTCGATGGAGATCCGCTTCAAGAGCCTCCCTTTCCTTCACCAGGCTGATATTTTCTTCGAGAGCCATGGTTTTGAGTTCAGGATCTGCTTCCGGATCCTGCGTGATCTCAGCGTTGCCGCGCATGTTCTGTTCAAGCGTCTTCAGAGTATGAATCGGCACCATGATGTGCTCAAGTTCTGATTTCCGACGGCCGAGCTCGATGAGCTTCTTGGACTGGGCTACCACCGAAGGATCACTTAAGCTCACCTCGATGGAGGCGTATTCCGCTTCTATATCGCTGATCAATGCCTGGATATTCATAAAGGTATTCATTGCTTGGACTATAGCATGGCTCTCTAAAAGCAAAAACCCCGATATGGGGTTTGAGGCGTCGCTGGTATGACGGAAGGAGAGAAAAAGGAAATCAACGACGCTGAAATAGGTCGTGTTATTTGTCCTCAGCCTTGGCTTCCTTGGTGGTAGCACGTGCCTTTTTTGGCTTCAAAGCGCTCGCTTTGGCCTGAGCACGTTCGGTCAGTTTCTTGAAGCGATCGACACGGCCGGTGGTATCGACAAATTTCTTCTTGCCGGTATAGAACGGATGGCACTGGGAGCAGATTTCAATGCTGCTTGATGCGACGGTTGAACCCGTATTAAAAACAGCACCGCAGGCGCAGGTAATAGTCGCTTTCTCGTGATAGGTCGGATGGATACCGGTTTTCATAACGGTTGCATTGCGGATAACAAAACAAAAACGCCAGAAATGAGCGTGCCACTAGCCTAGCAGAAGGATGAGAAATTGACAAGGGCTGCCGATTTGCTATACTTCCGACTGTATTTTTCCGTGGAGTAAGCGGTGAAATCAGCCCGTTTCTCGAGACTTTGACCTATTCCTCGCTCGTTTCCGCCGGTAGGTGGCAGCAGCGCTGGTCAGTCGCAGAATGACGAGTAACGGAAGTAATCAATAAGGAAGTAATGATATGACGGAAAACGTCACAGCGCCGGAAACGGCGGAAGCGGTCGTGCCGACCACCGCGGAGGGAGTCAAGTCGGCGGAAGAAGTAGCATACTTTGCCGGCTTCGATTTTGGTACCCTCGAGGTCACCCTCGAAAATCTGTTGAAGGCCGGAGTGCACTTCGGGCATCTGAAGTCGCGCCGTCATCCGAAGATGGATGAATACATCTTCACGACGCGCAAGAATATCAATATTCTTGATCTCGAGAAGACTGCAGCCAAGCTTGAGACCGCATCGGCCTTTCTCACTGAGGTAGTGAAGAGCGGAAAGCCGGTATTGTTTGTCGGTGTGAAGAAGCAGACGCATGATTCGGTCAAGTCGCTTGCGGAGCGCATCGGTATGCCATATGTCATCGACCGCTGGCTCGGTGGAACGCTGACCAATTTCTCCCATATCAAGTCACGGGCCAAGTATTTGGTCGAGACCGAGGAGAAGCTCGCTCGTGGTGAGTTCAAGAAGTACACAAAGTTCGAGCAGGCCAAGAAGAATGAAGAGATTGAGCGGCTCGAGAAGCGCATGGGTGGTATCAAGACCCTTGATATGATTCCGGGTGCCATCGTAATCGCGGATACCCGTGAAGCGGATATCGTGATCCATGAAGCGCGCAAGCTTTCGGTGCCAATCGTCGGTATCGTTGATTCGAATACTGATCCGTCATTCGTTGATTATCCGATTCCGGGCAATGACGACGCGGTTTCATCGCTCCGCATGGTGCTGGGAGCGCTGGGCAAAGCGGTGCTCAAGGCGAAGGAGGGGAAATAATTGTCGACTCGGTGTGTTAAAATATCAAAAAAGCACAAGTCTATGAGTCAAATAGAACTGATCAAGAGTCTGCGTGAGCGGACCGGGGCGGGCATCGTTGATGTCAAAAAAGCCCTTGAGGAAGCGGCCGGAGATGAGACGAAAGCGATCGATATTCTTCGGAAACGTGGCCAAGATAAGGCAATGAAGAAGGGTGAGCGTGATACGCATGAGGGTGTGGTGGTTTCGTATGTGCATAGCAATGACCGGGTCGGCGTACTTCTCAAATTGTACTGCGAGACAGATTTTGTTGCGCGTAACGATGAATTCAAAGCTTTGGCTCATGATATCGCTATGCATATCGCAGCGCTTGCCCCGACCTGCATCAAGCCGGAAGACGTCTCTCTCGAGGTGTTGGCTCATGAGCAGGAGATCTGGAGAGAGCAGCTGGCTGCCGAAAAGAAGCCAGCTGAGATCATGGAAAAGATCATGGCTGGTAAGGAGAAGAAATTTCGTGATGAGGCCGCTTTGCTTTCGCAGGCGTTCGTGAGGGATTCCGAGAAGACGGTCGGAGATCTCATCACCGAGACGATTCATAAGGTAGGGGAGAATATTCAGGTAGGCAGCTTCGTCCGCTACGAGATCTGATCGTGCATCCTTAATTGTTTCTGTCCGCGTCCATGTGGCATCTCATCATTCCACCGATAGTCGTCGTCGTTTGCTTTGTCCTGATCCTTTGGTATCTCTCTCTGCGGGGATCGGATCCGGAGGTGGCGAAGCGGGCCCTGGCTATCGGGGATGCTCATGAAGGTCGGATCCGGGTCGCTTTGCGCGGGTTTTTCTTGCGAGTGCTCGAGAAGCTCGCTCAGCGCTTCAAGGTGATGTCGCTCCGAGTACACAATACGTTTCATGATCTTCTTCAGTCGGTGAAGGAGAAAAGAAAAATTTCCGATGAGCGGATGATGGCTGACACGGAAGAGGGTGATTCTGAATCGTTGGTTGATGAGGAGGGGAGCTTTGATGAAAGGACAGCCGAGCAACCATCGAAGCCAGCAATGGATGGAGCGAGCGGTCTGGCGAAGGTACCGAGTTTTTCGGAAGAAGTAGTAGCGGAAGCCTCTCCCGCTCCGGCATTTAGTCTGACGATTCCTCTGAAACGGAGAAGGAAGGATGAGATGGAAGAAACGCTCGTATCAGACCAGCTCACCAATCGTGCCGTACGACCGATGGTCAGTGATCATATCGTCCGGCCTGAGCGACCGAAGCGGAAATTGATCCCGAAGCCAATCGAAGAAGATCTGATTGCGCGCATCGCGGTCAATCCGAAGGATTATACGGCGTATGAGGCCCTTGGGGACTTCTATATGGAGCGTGGCAGTATACAGGATGCCAAAGAGTGTTACCGCCAGGTATTGAAGCTTTCTCCGGTGCAGCGTATGGTGAAGATCAAGATTCGCCGTCTCGAAAGGCTCCTGTCCCAGAAGTAGGCTTGAAGAGCTCCTCTTCTTCCGCTATGATGGATGAGTTGCAGCTACCGGCCACCTTAGCTCAGGGGTAGAGCAGCGGTTTTGTAAACCGTTGGTCCTCGGTTCAAATCCGAGAGGTGGCTCAGATAAAGCAAATTAACGTATGACGAGCCGACGAATGAGATAATTCTTTGGCTCGCGATTCGTGAATAGGCGAATTGAAAAAATGGGTAGGTAGCAGAGCGGTCAAATGCATCAGACTGTAAATCTGACGCCCTACGGGCTACGGGGGTTCGAATCCCTCCCTACCCACAGATGAAAGTAAAATCTCGTACCGCAACGGTACGAGATTTTACTTTTTGTTTGGTAGGGAGGAAGCGAACTTCAGGACTTTACTTTTTGGAAGAATCTGGTAGAGTTATGGGCGTTCTTTGAAAATTCATGCGATGAGGAGGGGATCATGTCGTTTCCAATGATAACTCGGGTAACGCCGATTTATCTCCGCGATGGGACTGTTTTGTCTACCGCAGTGGAGATTGTTGAATATATACAGCAAAACGGACTTTGGGATAAGCTCGTTGGGATTATGGAAGGCCGAGCCGATGTGGTAATGATACCGACCATAGCTATGGTCGCGGCCGCTATCGAAGACCCGCTGACACCACATTTTTCTGTTATTCCGTTTCCGCAGACGATGCAGATGATTCTGCGGGATCTTGCTCAAGATGGCTGCCAATTCGGTCGAGGTGTCGAGGGTATTCTGCGAGACCCTATGGCGGACAACGTGACCTCTGGGCTCGTGTATGAGTGCAGTATTCTGCTCGGTAGTGAGTTTTCAGATACTGACCGGACTCTCGAGACTATTGACCGAACAGCTATTGAACGCGGATATGGCGAACCGCCGATTGGGCTCGTGCCATTCTTGAGGCAGTATCTGACGGATGATATGTTGTGTCGGATCGGTGTTGATACGCTTCTGGTGATGCACGCTCCGGTTTGCGGAGATTTCGGCTGTTTTTGTCGCATGGCTCTCCAGAGAGAATCTGATGGGCCGTGGATCATATTGGATGGAGATGATTTTCCTGGTGTCGGCTGGACTCGGCGTGATGGATTCTTGTATCTGCATAATCCATCAGCGCTGTCGACGATGTAATTGCCCCCGGATTTCTTATTAAGAAATCCGGGGGTTTTCTTTCAGACATTGGACTTTTTTCAGAAAATCGTTAGAATAGGAAAAGCCTCGGTTCGCCGTTTAGGTTGTGATATTTTTTTCAGATCCAGCCGTTGTAGCTCAGTCGGTAGAGCACGTCCTTGGTAAGGACGAGGTCACCGGTTCAATCCCGGTCAACGGCTCAGTATTGACGAAAACGTAAAAATTCCGTAGAGTGGTTGCATTGTATTCGTAAGGGATTCCAGGAAGACTATGGGCAAGATCAAGGACAACATGGCGAAGATGAAGTGTTCGGATTGCGGACGCATCACTTACTATACCCAGCGCAACAAGAAGAAGGTGAAGGAGAAGCTTTCTATGAAGAAGCATTGCAAGTTCTGCAAGAAGCATACGGTGCATAACGAAGGGAAATAGCAGCATCAGCGGGATAGAGAGCAGTTAACGAAAATAAGGATTTGTTGACTGCTGTTTGTTGTCTGTCGCCTGTTCGGGGGTGTCGTATAATGGTAGTACAACGGTCTCCAAAACCGTTAGCGGGGGTCCGATTCCCTCCACCCCTGCGGAGAGCAGTTGATAAAGAGGCCCTATCGTCTAGCGGCTAGGACATCTCCCTCTCACGGAGGAAACAGGGGTTCGATTCCCCTTAGGGCTACTATGAAACTAAAACCTCGGGTTTATCCCGAGGTTTTAGTTTTTGTAATATTAAAGGGAATCGAATGGGTAGGAACAAGAAGGGAATGAAGTTTGACAATGCTGGATGAGGGAGCGTATTCTGCTGGCAATCAGCTTGAGCTGTTTTTTTGTTCTTTGTTTAATCAGAAGGAGGTGTGTCATGGGCCGTGCGATGATGATTGTCGCTCTCAGCGTTTCATCCAGGCAGAAGGCGCTGGATATCGCCGGAGTGCTTGATCCGACGCTCTGTCGGGTCAAGGTGGGTCCGGAATTATTTTTGGCCGGGGGTCCGGAGATCATCTCTCAGCTGCAAGGGATGGGCTTCGATGTTTTTCTCGATCTTCGGCTTTATGAGATGCCGCGGGTGATTGATAGCACAATCCGTACCATAGCTGATCTGGGGGTCTGGATGGTGAGCGTGCATACCATGGGTGGCCGCAAGATGATGGAAGCTGCTGCTAATGCTGCAGCACATTCCCGCTATCATCCATGGGTAGTCGGCGCGACGCTTCTGACGACAATGGAAGCTAGCGATCTGAAAGAAATCGGCATCGCCCAGCTTCCGATCCATATTCCGATGGACTATCTTTCGCTTCGAGAATTGGATAGGGTAACACCGATCTCACCAACCGTGCCATTCGTTTGTCGTTTGGCAGACCTGGCATCACAATCCGGATTGGATGGCGTGGTCTGTTCCGGTCAGGAAACAGTCAGCTTGAGGGAAAAATATCCGGAATCATTTCAGCTTGTGGTTTCGGGTATTCGGCTATCCGGTCAGGAGGAAAACGATGCGAGGCGTGTTGTGACGCCGGAAGCCGCGGTCCGAGCGGGGGCTGACTATCTGCTCATCGGCCGTCCGATTGTCGAGGCTTCTGATCCACGAGCAGTCTTTCTTGATTTTGATGCGCGTACCCGGTAATCGGCCGGACAGGATACAGAACATCCAGCGCTTCTTCAAGGGTCGTCTCACGTGTACGTCACGCTGGCCGACCCTTTTTTCTTTTTGTGCTAGAATGGCATTGTTTCAGGTATTTTTTGAGAAAAAAGGTATGTTCATCGAACGAAGTATGGAGCGGCCGGCTCTTGAGGAAAAAAACTGTGAGGATCGGATGCTGTTCTTGAAGAATCTTCTGCAATTGTCGCTGGCCGAGGTCGAGGACTCCACAGGAGGTGCTTTTGATCGCGTCGATACAGCACATGAAACGGAATGGGAGGCGGCGGTCGCTGCGAATAGCGAGGCGTTTCGTATTTGGTTTGAGAGTGTTGATGGGCGGGCATTAACGGAGCGTTATTTAGCGGATTATTCGGACGAAGATATGGAAGCGGGTCGTGGGATAGAAACATTGGTGCGCGCTTTCCGATCTACGTTGGTACATTAGCCGTATGCCGACGCTTATTTTCGATATCGAGACGGTCGGGGAAGATTTCGGGTCGATGGATGAGACGACTCAGGAAAGTTTGACGCGTTGGATCAAGCGGGGGACCTCATCGGAAGAGGCGTATGAGACCGAGTTGAAGGATCTTGAGGATGGTCTTGGATTCTCGCCGCTGACCGGGCAGATCGTGGCTATCGGCGTGCTGGATGCGGAGCGCGAGCGGGCAGCGGTGTACTATCAGCCGAACGATGCGGATGACGGGGATTTTGAAGAAGGGACCTGCAAATATGAGGCGCTTTCGGAGGCAGATATGCTTCGGAAATTCTGGGATATCGCAACCAAATACGATACCTTTGTGACATTCAACGGCCGGAGTTTCGATATTCCGTTTTTGTGGACGCGCTCAGCGGTGCATGGGATCAGGCCGACGAAGAATCTCATGGCCAATCGCTACCTCAGTTATCAGCCGCGTCAGGCCAAGCATATCGACCTTTTTGATCAGCTATCTTTCTACGGGTCGGTGCGGCGCAAGGGGAGTCTCCATCTGTGGACGAGGGCCTTCGGCATAGAGAGTCCCAAGGCGCAGGGCGTGACTGGCGATGATGTCCGCGGACTTTTCAAAGAAGGGAGATATCGTGAGATAGCGCGATATAATGCCCGTGACCTTCAGGCGACACTCGAGTTGTATCGCCGGTACCAGGATTTTTTCGTGTTTCCGGATGAGCGATAGCGGGGAGTTTCAGATAGGGTCTGAAATATTGTTTTTCGTTTCGGTTCTGATACAATGCGGTCATCATATATAGCTTGTCGACGATATGGATATCCAGGTATTGCTCAAGGACTTCAAAGTGCGTTTCGATCCGAAAATACGGGCTTGTTTCGATCAGGTCGAGGAAGAGGCTGGTAAGGAGGATCTGCTGGTCAAAGAGGCGTTGCAGCACGTGCGACAGATCACGCTTTCTGGAGGCAAGCGCTTGCGGCCTGCCTGTATGTTTTATGGCTATCTCGCGGGAGGCGGTACGGAGGAAGAGAAGCTTCTGGAGACAGCAGTGGCGATTGAGCTCATGCATACGTTTCTCTTGATCCATGACGATATCATCGATCGCGACGGGCTGCGGCATGGAGAGCAGACGCTGCATCGGCGGTATGCGGAAATCGGTCAGAAGGCGTTTCCAGAGAGAGATTGCGAACACTTCGGCAATTCGGTCGCTTTGATTGTCGGTGATTTTCTCTTCGCGCTTGGCAATGATATCATTTTCCGGGCACCTTTCCCGAAAGAGCTGGTGTTTGATGCGCTCTCTCGTCTTCAGTCGATCATTTCGTATACGGTGATCGGGCAGGCGCGGGATATTTATATGGAATACTCCCGGGAGGCGACCGAGGCAGAGATCCTCAAGATGTATCGGAACAAGACGGCGCGCTACACCATGGAGGGTCCGATCCGGATGGGATTGGCACTCGCAGGCGCCCCGGAAGAGCTGGCTGCCCGATTCGATCAGTATGCGTTGCCGCTCGGTATCGCGTTTCAGATCCAGGACGATATACTCGGTATCTTCGGTTCAGAGGCGAAGCTCGGGAAGCCAGTCGGTTCGGATATACAGGAAGGCAAGCTGACACTCTTGGTAGCCTATGCGCTTGAACAGGGCAATGCCGAAGAAAAACGGGAGCTTCGTCGAATTCTGGAATTGGGCGATCAGATGTCTCTCTCGGATGTTGAGCGTTTCCGTGAGATTATCCGGTCGACGGGAGCATTGGGTCGCGCCCAGGGTCTTTCTCGGCGCTATATCGAGGAGGGGAAACAGGCGCTTCAAGGGATTCGTCCCGATATCGCGCCTGCCGCGTTTGACTTTTTTGAGGCCATCGCCGATTATATGGCAGAGCGAGAGTATTAGCCGGTAGCTGATTGTCTCGCTTTTTTATTTTGAAACACCGCGTCATGCAGAACGATACATTGTTGCCGAACCATGTCGTCATCATCCCGGATGGCAATCGCCGCTGGGCCAAAGAGCGCGAACTCGACCCCTGGAAGGGACACGAGGCGGGTGCTCAGAATACGGAACTTCTCGTGCGCGAAGCTCGGCGTCTCGGCGTTCGGGAGATATCGTTCTGGGGATCTTCGCTTGAAAATCTGACGAAGCGTCCGGTGGTAGAGAGTCGAGCGCTCCTGTCTATCTATGAGACGTACTTCGCGAAGCTGGCGGAGAGCGAGGATATTCATGCCGATCAGGCCCGCATTCGATTTATCGGTCATTGGGAAGAGCAGTTCCCGGATTCGCTGAAGCAGGTGATGTATCGCTGTCTTGAAGCGACGAAGCAGTATGATCGGTATTTCCTGAATTTCTTCCTAGCCTATAGCGGCGATGATGAGATGCGGATCGCTTTTGAGCGGGTCAGCCATGCAATCCAATCCGGGGCCCAGGTGACGGACGAACTCATCAAGAAGCATCTGATGACCAAGGATCTGCCGCCGGTGGATTATCTAATCCGGACGGGCGGAGAGCCGCATCTTTCGGCTGGTTTCATGATGTGGGATATCGCCAATGCCCAGCTTTTTTTCTCTGAGAAGCTCTACCCGGATTTCGGTCCGGAGGCGTTTCGGGAGGCAATTGAGGAGTATGGGGCGCGTGGCAGACGGTTCGGTTCTTAGTCACCTGTTGACAAAACCAGAGCTTTTGCTACAATAGTCAATACATTTTGAAAAACCGCAGAGATCCAGGGCAAAGGGTGCCAGAAAGCGCAATACAGGAACAAGGATTGATTTGCTTCGGAAAAATATCCACCTTTGTTTTTGTGTTGTTTGCAGAAGCTTCTCTTGTTTTGGATAGCTAGCATAAATTATGGCCAATGGAAAAGATGTGATTCGTATGGACGGGGAAGTGACTGAAGCGCTTCCAAGTACGACTTTTCGTGTCAGACTCGATAATGGCCATGAGATTCTCGGACATATTTCCGGAAAAATGCGCGTTCATTATATCCGCCTGCTGCCAGGGGATCGCGTTACCGTCGAGATGAGCCCGTACGATCTCTCAAAAGGGAGAATCGTTCAGCGGTTGAAATTCTAAGTCAGCAAGTTGCAAGATCATGAAAGTCCGACCATCCGTCAAGAAAATCTGTGTCCATTGCAAGATCGTCAAGCGCAAGCGCGTCGTGCGCGTGATTTGCGTCAATCCGAAGCACAAGCAGCGCCAGGGATAAGCAGATTGGAAGAGAGTCGGAAACCAAGCAGCTAAAAGCTACAAGCTAGAACTATATGATTCGTATCGCAGGTATCAACATTCCGGACAACAAGCGCGTTGAGATCGCGTTGACCTATATCTATGGTATCGGTCGTTCGACCAGCCAGAAGATTCTTGATGAGCTGGGCATCGATCGCAATATCCGCACGAAGGATCTGCCGGAAGCGCTGGCGAATAAGCTGCGCGAATCTGTCGAGAAGAAATATCGTGTCGAAGGTGAATTGCGTCACGAGGTGAAGCAGAATATCAAGCGCCTAAAAGAAATCGCCTGTTATCGAGGGACTCGTCATCAGAAGAGCCTGCCATCCCGCGGACAGCGGACTAAGACCAATACCCGTACAGTGCGTGGCAATGTCCGTAAGACGATGGGCAGCGGTCGCAAGAAGTCTGATAGCAAGACCTAGTAGGGACGCCGAACTTTTGAGTCTAAGCAATGGGATTAGTTAATGAAGCGAGACAATATGTCAGAAGAAGTGAAGAAAACTGAAGAAGAGGCCGCGATGGTTGCTGATGAGTCTTCCAAGAAGCGGAAGAAATCACGCCGCCAGATCCTCAAGGGAAAGGCGACGATTCAGTGTACTTACAACAATACGATCGTTTCGTTGACTGATCTCGGTGGCAATGTCATCGGTTGGTCGAGCTCGGGGCACATGGGTTTCAAAGGTGCTAAGAAATCGACTCCGTACGCCGCGACTCAGGTGGTCGCCGATGTGACTGAGAAGGTGAAGAAGTACGGATTGCAGGAGCTCGAGGTGTTCGTGAGAGGCGTCGGCAGCGGCCGCGAGGCAGCGATTCGCGCCCTTTCGAATAATGGATTCTCGATTCTCGGCATCAAGGATGTTACCCCGATTCCGCATAACGGATGCCGTCCGCGCCGTCCGCGCCGCATCTAAGACAGCTACTTATACGATACTATGGCAAAAAATCTCGACTCCAAATGTAAACTCTGTCGTCGCGCCGGAGAAAAGCTCTTCCTCAAGGGAGATCGCTGTTTCTCACAGAAGTGCGCCATGGTCCGCCGTCCGTATGCGCCAGGCGTGCATGGTCATACCCCGTCCCGCAATCAGAGCGAATTCGGGAAGCAGTTGGCGATGAAGCAGAAGATCAAGCGCATTTACGGAGTGCTCGAGAAGCAGTTCCGCCATCACTTTGAAGAGGTGCAGCGTCAGAAAGGCGTGACCGGAGATATGCTCCTTTCCCGTCTTGAGCGCCGCATGGACAATGTCGTCTATCGCCTCGGCTTTTCGCCATCCCGCACCCTTGGCCGCCAGCTCGTTTCGCACAAGATGTTTACCGTCAACGGCAAGCGCCTGAATATCCCTTCATTCGAGGTCCAGGTAGGTGATGTGATCCGTCTCAAGGATACGAAGCGCGAGAAGACATACAACAAGAATCGTGTTGAGATCCTGAAGGCCAAGAAAGATGTGCCTCGCTGGCTTGAGCTCGATGCTGATAAGCTCGAAGGCAAAGTGATTGCTCTGCCGACCCGCGATGATATCGGCGTGAATGTCGATCCTCAGATGGTCGTCGAGTACTACTCGAAATAATATTTTCGCAATTAAAAAAGTTTTTAAGCACATCGCCTATGATCGCCATCCCGCAAAAGCCACAGTACACCGCACTGGGTGAACACCACGGCAAGTTCGAGATTCTCGGATGCTATCCGGGGTATGGTACGACGCTCGGTAACGCGATTCGTCGCGTGCTGCTGTCCTCGCTTGAGGGTGCGGCTATCCGTTCGGTCAAGATCGCCGGTGTGACGCATGAATTCGCGACCATTCCGGGCGTGATGGAAGATGTCGTGCAGATCCTGCTCCACCTGAAGCAGATCCGTTTCCGCCTGCACAGCGATGAGCCGGTCAAGCTGACTCTCAAAGCGAAGGGTGAGGGAGTCGTGACGGCGAGCGCCTTCAAGGTGCCGTCGAGCGTAGAGGTCGTCAATGGCGATCAGATCATCGCGACGATCAGCGACAAGAAAACCGAACTCGATATGGAAATCGAGATCGATCGCGGACTCGGGTATGTCCCGGTAGAGGCTCGTGAGCGCGAAGAGCGCGAGATCGGTGTTATCGCCGTCGATTCGATCTACTCGCCGGTGAAGCGTGTGAACTACGAAGTTGAGAACATGCGTGTCGGTAAGCGGACTGATTATGACAAGATTACGCTTGAAGTGATTACAGACGGCAGTATTACTCCGGAAGAAGCTTTCTCGAAGGGCGTCGCTATCCTGATGGAGCAGTTTACGGCCTTGTCTCTGCTCGCAACAGCTGAAACGGAAGTGCCGGCAGTCGAAGAAGTAGCAACTCCGGAAGTCGTTGTGGAAGCGGTCGAAGAAGAAGCTCCGAAGGCAGAGAAGAAATCCAAGAAGAAGGCGGAATAATCTGAGAAGGATTGTGATAGAGATATATGCAGCACAGGAATAAAGGTCGCATTTTGGGTCGCGTAAGCAAGCAGCGAAAAGCTCTGATCAAGGGGTTGATCGCGAGCCTGGTTTTACATGGCCGCATAGAGACGACTGAGGCGAAAGCCAAGGAGACGAAGAACTTTGTCGATCAGCTCGTCAACAAGGCGAAGCGCTCGAGGAAGGACGGCGTGGCTCAGGTAGCGGTTATCCGCATGGTCCGCGAGGCTCTCCCGGCTGATGCTGCGGATAAGATGCTTTCAGAAGGTTTTGTAAAGCGTTTCGAGGGGAGAAATAGCGGGTATACGCGCGTCATCAAGATGGAGGCCCGCAAGGGGGACGGCGCTCGTCGGGCGATTATCGAATTCGTGGCTTAATTGAGAAGAGAACGGTATGGCAACAGCGAAGAAACAATCAGTGAGCCGGGTGTATCATCAGTTTGATGCGCAGGGCAAGGTGCTCGGTCGTCTGTCGACTGAGGTGGCCCGCGTGCTTTCTGGAAAAGGAAAGGTAGATTTCGCTTCCCATATCGATGGTGGCGATTGCGTTGTCGTGATCAATACTGATGGTCTCGTCGTGACAGGCAACAAGCGTGAAGATAAGATGTACCATCATTTCAGCGGCTATCCAGGCGGTCTGGCTTCGATCGCTTTCAAGGATCAGTTGAAGAAGGATTCTCGCAAGCTTCTCTGGCAGGCAGTCTATGGAATGCTCCCGAAGAATAAGCTGCGCGATCGCATGCTGACTCGGCTCAATCTCTATAAGGGCGCTGAGCACGATCATCAGACGATTCACGTGAAGCATGACTAATATTTTCTTGATTTGAGACAGTTGTATGGCAACAAAGACCGTAAAAGCGAAGGAAACAGCAGTGAGATACGTTGCGGCCGTTGGTCGTCGTAAGACCGCTGTGGCCCAGGTGCGCATCACTCCGGTAACGGATGAGAAAGATGCGACGCTGGTGGTGAATGGCCGTGAGGCGAAGAAATACTTCGATACGGATGCTTATACGAACAATGCTTTTTCACCGATCAAGGTGGTCGGTATGGAAGGCAAGTGGAGCGTATCGGTGTTGGTGCGGGGCGGTGGTGTCCATGGGCAGTCTGATGCGACTAAGCTCGGTGTGGCTCGCGCGCTCGTGAAGTCCGATCTGGCGCTGCGCCCGATCCTTAAGGCGGAGAAGCTCTTGACTCGGGATGCTCGTTCGGTGGAACGCAAGAAGCCGGGTCTCAAAAAGGCTCGTCGCGCTCCGCAGTGGAGCAAGCGCTAGTTGCTCGCAATATCTTCAAAGCCCCGGTTTTCCCCGGGGTTTTCTTTTTTTGTACATAAAAAAAGACACGCTTGAGGGGCGTGTCTTGGGTGCGCGCGATGGCGCAAGTCAGGCGACGAATCGATATACCGTATCGCTGGCCGTGAGGAGATCTGGGTCATTGGCGGGCAGAGTGGCGGTTCGTGCGAACTGCCGGAGCTGGTCCCGGACAAAGGCTCTGGTCAGACCGCGATCGAGGTGATGCGATTTCGTATCACGGATGATGATCGCGAGCGCAATCAGCGGATGGAACATTCCTTTGTAGGAACGGAATCCGGAGACAAGAGCTTGGAGCGTATCAGCGAGATGGAGACACTGTGTGACCGCGATGCGGAGAGCAGATGTCTCGATCGGGTAGGGCATCGCGTCTATGGGCACTTCGTTGCAGCTGTGATGCCAGGCGGCAATTTCAGCTACAGTTTCCATGCCAGGGTAGCGATGCAGCAGCCAATACGTTCCTTCCTCGTGCAGGTCGATAGCCTTCCGGAAAGTTATTTCCTTGGGGATACCTCTGGCTTCCAGGAGTGTGAGCACTTCCTGGGGGAACGAGGCCTCGAGCGGAATGCAGTCGATCGGATCGACTCCGCAGGCGTGTAGGTAGGCATCGAAGGCGGTCTCAGAGATATGATTCTTGAGATACGCCGGATCGAATACCGGGAACCCGAGCGTTTGGTTGACGAGTTGCGCCCATTCTTTTTTCGTACGTCCATCATGGATGATTTCCCTGAGGATATACTTGCCGATATCGTGCAGCAGGGCGGCAGCAAAGAAAGTGCCGCGAGAGAGCGCGTGGTGCCTCATCGAACGTTCGATGTACTGACGAGTCGCTCCTTCCTCGATGATCATCTTGCGGAGGATATAAGCGACGCCGAGAGAATGCATGAACGTCTTCTTGTCTTGATGTGCCAAGAGTGCCAGCTCTTGCCAGAGCACGGAAGCGAATGGTTCGCGATCGATGTCGGGCGCGAGACGCCCGAGGATGATATGTTCCATCTGCGGGTGTTTCAGTTGAAAGAGAGCGGACTCGAGTTGTCCGTTTTTCTCAAGGAGTCCGAGGTCGGTATCTCTTTGGGAAAAAATCGTATCGAGCAGAAGTGACGACCCTGCTCTTTTAGGCGAAGGGGCGTTCATGATAGACTCCTTGTTTGATGTTGGTTGTCAAAGAACCGAATGACGGATGAGATCGATAGTTTGTTTTTTTCGAAAAAAAACAAAACTCGGCTCACCCGAATGTCCGTCTGCCCCCACTATACTCCTTCGGAAAAAAGAAACAAGGAGAAAACAAAGATCACCGCCGAATATGGGCGGTGATTATGTGAAATATTGGCTTGTAATGGGTATTTTCCGATAACTATCAGATAAATCCCAGTACTTTTTGAAGCGCTTTCTGTTCCCGGCTGCCTTCAGGAAAATTAGCAAAATGATCATCTGATCGAGCTCGTTCTTTCTCGTAGAGATCGCGGACGACGTAGCGAGTCAACTCCGGTTCGGTGAAATCGATTTCTGCCTCTCTGACCAGAATCTCGAGTGCAATCAGAGGATGGTATGCGCCTTTGTAGGATCGATTTTCTGAGGTCAGCGCCTCATAGACATCCATGGAGCGCAGTATGGAGAGTTCGAATCCGAGGCGGACCGCTGAGACTTCGGTTGGGTAACGTTCAGAACGGATTGGTCGATGCTCGTAATCATGATGATGCGATGCTATATCGGATGCGATATACATCTTGCGACTGCGGAGGATGGCCTTGGTGGCGGTTTCATGCCGATTGAGTACTTCGCGGAAGGTCGCGGTTCCGGGGATGCCGTGAGCCTCAAGTTCTTTGATTGTTTGTTCGTCGAAGACTTCTTTGATAGGAACGAGATTGAGCGGATCGTAGCCTTTGGTCGCGTGCACTCGCATGAAATAATGATCGAGGTCAGTTTCTTCCGCTGTCGCCAGCGTGGCCTGGTCGAAAAAGAGAGGCTGCTTATGCTGCTCTGCCCAAGCATTGGCACGGTTCGCCCAGTCGCGGCGGGTCTGATGATCATGCAGGATATCGCACGGAATAGCGGTCTTGCCGATATCGTGGAAGAGGGCGGCCGTAAAAAGGTCTTGGAGGGAGCTCGCTTCCATGCCGACACGCTTTCGCAGATAGGCTTCGGTCTCTCCGCCTCCGCTCGTCATGTCATAGACGAAGCGGGCGACATTGAGAGAATGCACGAAAGTCCGCTCATCGTAGGCCTGCAGCACGGCGGTGATTTCCCAGTGTTCGGGAGTGAAATAGGTGTCGAGTTTCTGGAGGATGCCCTCACAGGCGGTCGAATGCCGGAGCGCTTCGATCCGACGAGCAAGATCTTCGGGGTCGGCCTTGAGGGTAGCCAGGGTATGCTCAAACCCGGCGCAGAATTGCCGCTCATGCTGTTCCGCATCGGGAGCGCGTTCGCTATTGATTGGCCCCCCTCCGATATCTTCCGTAGGCTCCTCGCCTTCCTTAGTTACGGAGAGCGCTTTTGATTTTGGTAACCCGGCGAATATCTTTTCAAAAAAAGGCATAGGGAGGGGTGTTATTTTAGCGGGTGAAAAAGCCGTTGAATTCAGGAAAATCGATAGATAAGAGAGAGGCTGTACCGGTATCATTCGAGACGAAGAAGACCTGGTTCTCATTGACGCGGGAGAGGATCTGAAGTGGCGGTTGATTGAAGCTCATCAGTGTATGGATATTGCGCTGGTCACGATTGTCGAGTTCAGCGACGAATACCTTGTTATTTTTGAGGTAGAGCACATGTTCGTAGTCTTTGGTCCACTGGACTGAAGAGATAGTATCAGCGAATCGGCTGATCTGCCAGATATCTTCTGCTGCCCGCTTCGGCTGCACCTCCCATTCCTGGATGAAATAAACCGAAATATCATGGTCGGAGAAGAAGAGGAGTTTCTTGCCGTCATCTGAGAATTGGACACCGGTGATATTTTCGGCGGCCAGGGTCTTGAAAGAAGTCTCTTCGAGAGAGTCATTGAAGAAGAGGAGCGCACCATCTGATGAAATCAGCGCGATGCGGTATTCATCGTAGACGATGAGGGTGGATCCTTCCTGGTATTCCGCTGTTTCGGGAAGCGAAGCGATGATGCGTGGTTCTGGTACCTGGGAGCCGGCATCGAAAAAGCTGAGAGTTCCATCCTTCCGGTAGAGATAGATATCGGATCCCGACAGGTCGTAGGTGATAATATCGGAAGCGAGCAGTATCGGAGCGAGTGGCGTTTCCGAAGGAGTGAGGTCGAGCCGATAGAGATTGTTGTCAGCGAGATAGAGGAGTGACTGCTTGATCTCGGGATTCCAGCGGGGCCGGAGCATGGAGAATTGGCTGATTTCTTGGCTGAGATCTCGGGTTTCTCGAGTCTCAATATCGACGGTCATGACATGCCGGGCGTTTTCGAAGAAGACAGGAAAGACGATTTGATCTCCGGCGGGTGACCATTCGAGATTTTCATGCGAAGCGAGATCGAAACGAGTATCGGATCGAACGAAGAGGGTTTCATTGGCCTCGGCTTCCGTGTCGCGCATTATAATCTGCACGATGTTCTCAGTTTCGCGTATGCCAGCGAAGACCGTTGGTTCTGGCGATTGGAAATAACGGGTGAATCCATCAGTATCGGAATAACGCTCCGCATCGTAGTTCTGACGGGGGAGAGTGATGTTCCAGAATTCGTTGGAGACTCCGCTCCGAACGATGACGCGCTTGCGCCAGGATTGGTATCCGGGAGCGCTGACTTCGATAGAGTGCTCGCCTGGGATGATGCCAGTGATATGGTAACTCTGATTGAGCTGATCAAGCTCGCCGCTCGGGATCAATGTATCATCGATGCGGACGCTGATCTCGACGGGATTGGATTTGAGCGTGATGGATCCTCCGTAGACAAATATGCCACGTTCAAAATTGAAACGATACCCGAAAGCATAGAAAAGGACACTGCCGGAAGCAGCGAGGAATGAAGCGACGAATAAGAGAAACAGCATGACGCGGAGCTTGCCTTGCATAGAAGAGTATGGAGTGATTGATGGGGCCAGTATAGCGCAGTTTCTCGACTTCGGCTAGTCTTTTCGTACTTTTTTCTCCCTTGTATAAGCCAAAAAATGTAGATAGCATTTTGACGGGTCGAGAGTGCGATGATACACTCACGGCATATCGACCCGAGCGTCGAGTAAGCATGAATATATGAAAGCAGGAGTGCCGTTTCTTGAAGATGTCGGAGGCATGTCGCAGAGCATGGCGGCTGACTTATCATTCTTTTTCATGTTCTGCGGACTCTCGCTTTTGTTGGGCGTATTTTTCGGCCGCTTCAAGCTGATTAATATCCTTATCAATGCCTACATCGCGCTCGCGTTTATCGCGGTACTGCCTGCTGATCTCTATCTCGCTTCCCCGTATGCCAAGGCAGGTATTTTCTTGGCGCTTCTCTCGGTGCTCACTGCCATAGATAAGAGGCTCTTCGATTTGCATATCTCGAGCGCTGGAACGGATCTTTTTTGGAGGCTCATCGTGATGAGTCTCTTGGTGTCCGGCATGCTGTCGAGTATTCTCCTTTCACTTATTCCACGATCGCTCACGATCGGACTCATTAGCCCGCAGATCTTCTCTGTTTTTGCCGCTCCGCTCACATCAGTGCTTTGGCTCGCGGTGCCGATATTGGCATTGCTCTTCATCAACAATCGGCTGAAATAACAATTCATTAAGAATGGTATTCTCAAAAAATCCCTTATTTAAGGGATTTTATTGTATCTCATTGAGATTTTTCGTAGAAATGAATGATGGAATAGGCGCTTTTTTGTCCGGATATACCTCGGGGCTTGACAGGCTTATTTTGGCTGCTATACTAGGTAGGCAGTCTAGAAATATTTAGATTGCTTTTGTTTCTCTTTGTTTTCTTCCTTTTTGGGTGAACCGCAAAGAACGGCACTTTAACAATTCTGTGAGAGCCAAATATATAGTTTAACAATCACAATTTTTTGTGGTTAGTCCTCTTGCCTCTGTACTTGTACAGAGGAGAGACGGCGGATTTCCTTTCAATTGTTTTTATTTGGAATGCATCCTTCGGGATGTCATTCCTCTGTTTTGAGAGTTTGATCCTGGCTCAGGATGAACGCTGGCGGCGTGGATAAGGCATGCAAGTCGAATGGGTTTAGACCCATGGCAAACGGGTTCGGATAACATAGGAATCTACCTCAGAGTCGCGGATAATCTGGAGAAATCCAGGCTAATACGCGATACGCTCTACGGAGTAAAGATTTATCGCTTTGAGAGGAGCCTGTGTCCTATCAGCTTGTTGGTGAGGTAATAGCTCACCAAGGCTATGACGGGTAGGGGGTGTGAGAGCATGACCCCCAACATTGGAACTGAGACACTGTCCAAACACCTACGGGTGGCTGCAGTCGAGAATATTCCACAATGGACGAAAGTCTGATGGAGCGACGCCGCGTGCGGGATGAAGGCCTTCGGGTTGTAAACCGCTTTTTTCAGGGAGCAATTACGATGAGAGTACCTGAAGAATAAGAGGTTACTAACTCTGTGCCAGCAGTAGCGGTAATACAGAGACCTCAAGCGTTATCCGGATTTATTGGGCGTAAAGCGTAGGTAGGCGGGTATGTTAGTCGGATGTCAAAGACCGGGGCTCAACCCCGGGAAGGCATACGAAACGGCATATCTAGAGAATGTGAGAGATCGGTGGAATTCATGGTGTAGTAGTGAAATGCGTTGATATCATGAGGAACACCCAAGGCGTAGGCAACCGATTGGCACATTTCTGACGCTGAGCTACGAAAGCGTGGGTAGCGAATGGGATTAGATACCCCAGTAGTCCACGCCCTAAACGATGCATACTAGGTGCAGGGAGAATCGACCCTTTCTGTGCCGTAGCTAACGCGTTAAGTATGCCGCCTGGGAAGTACGAGCGCAAGCTTAAAACTCAAAGGAATAGACGGGGATCCGCACAAGTGGTGGAGCATGTGGTTTAATTCGACGGTAAGCGAGGCACCTCACCAAGGTTTGAAATCTAGCTGCAGAGCCCAGAAATGGGATGTCCTTCGAGGGTGCTAGACCAGGTGCTGCATGGTTGTCGTCAGCTCGTGTCGTAAGATGTTCCGTTCAGTCGGGAAACGAGCGCAACCCCTATGAAGTGTTATATGTGTCACTTCAGACTGCCCCCTCAAAAGGGTAGAATACACTGGGTATTCTAAGTTTTTGAGGGGGAGGAAGGCGGGGATGACGTCAAATCAGCATGGCCCTTTGACACCTTGGGCGACACACGTGCTACAATGGCCGATAATAAAGGGTTGCCAACCAGCGATGGGGAGCCAATCTCAAAAACTCGGTCTCAGTTCGGATTGCAGGCTGCAACTCGCCTGCATGAAGCTGGAATCACTAGTAATCGTGAATCAGCCACGTCACGGTGAATGCGTTCTCGGATCTTGTACTCACCGCCCGTCACACCAAGAGAGCCGGCAATACCAGAAGGCCCCGGGTTAAATCGGGGACGACGGTAGGGTTGGTAATAAGGGTGAAGTCGTAACAAGGCATCCGTAGCGGAAGCTGTGGATGAATCACCTCCTTTCTAGGGAGTTAAGGTGAGTGATACCGGTCCTTCGTGGACTAGGATCACATCATTCGGTCGACTCCGATTTCATATATCGGAGTTTGGAAACCGCCGTCTTGAGGACTAACCGCAAAAGATTGTTATACCCCGCCCAGATCTATCAGCATGATAGAGAAGGCGGGCGAACTATATTTGAAAATCCAGCCCGTATGGGCTGGATTTTTCTTATAAATTACATATTTCCATTGGACAGGAAAAAATATATAGGCTAGCATGAGATGTGCGTTTAATTGAAATCAATGAAAAGAGCATATCTTATAACCATAGCCATCCTCCTCGCTCTCGGAGCGGGTGTTTGTATATGGCAGAAACAGGTTGATAAGCGGGTTGCTCAAGATTCGGAAGAAGCCATTAGTATGGGCATTGGCGAGCAGAAACAGTTTGTGGTAGATGTCGATCCAGACGTGAGTCATTGGCAGATGAAGGAGACAGAGTCTTTTACGGTTAAATTTCCGAAAGAGTGGCATTGGATTGAGTTTCCTGGTTATGATGATCAGGGCAGCGGAAGTTCTTTCGTCATATCAAATAATCCGACTTTCCCGTTAGCAGAGTATTCAGATATGGGAATATTTCCTGATAGAAGCTATGCGCTTGTTTTAAAAAATAGTACGGAAATCATGGTTGATTTTGAGATTCTTGATTATGGAGTGCGTACATCAAGTTCCGGTAATCCTCGGTCTCCCCAGAGCGGTTTGAATGATTTTCTCCGCTTGGTCCCAAGAATTAATCCTACTGCTATCTGTGAACCCTTATTCGACACGAAGCTTGGTATGGTATCTGCACTTTGTTTTATAAAACAAGAGCATCATCAAAAAATTTTTGTGTTTTATAAAGCTACGAAGGAGTTTTCTCTTATGGTTACGATGAAGGCTCTTGATATGGCACCTGTTGATAGTAGTATTTTGAGAAATATCGCAGAGAGCTTCGTAATGAAGAATTAACTTTTGAAATTTGTTTTGCTTTTTCTCAATCACATTATTTTGATAATGTGATCTATGAAACAGCAAATCGGCTGTTTCATAAA